>JACLAD010013589.1_pt1 | contig 105420 bp, 89 predicted proteins | sample 8027901 | NCBI WGS metagenome assembly JACLAD01 (sample SAMN15725071, study PRJNA655200) | protist metagenome | isolation source: fluorescence activated cell sorting (FACS) single amplified genomes of... | place: Spain: Blaines Bay Microbial Observatory, Mediterranean Sea | collected 2016-07-05 | reverse complement strand
ACTCTGAGTGCACGAAGATTAGAGAGAGTGCAAGAAAAAGCTGAAGCTTTGTGTCAAAAAGGATATCAGGCAGAAGCTCTGGAACTTGACGTGACGAATAATATTGCTGTGAAAAAGGCCTTCTCAGCTGATCCTTATGATGTTGTGATCAACAATGCTGGGATCAGTGGCTCGGGTAGGGCTGTAGATGTGAAGGTTGAGGAATTTGAAAGCGTCCTTCAAACTAACCTTACTGGAGTATTTGCGGTGGCCCAAGCAGCTGCTCAGCAAATGTCATCTCGTGGTGGTTCGATCATCAATATTGCTTCCATCCTTGGTCTGCGGGTGGCTGGTCAGGTCGCTGCTTATGCAGCTTCAAAGGCAGGGATAGTTCAACTGACCAAGGCTTTGGCTTTGGAGTGGGCACGCTACCAAATCCGAGTTAATGCTCTCTGCCCAGGGTACATTGAAACTCCTTTCAACAAAGCCTTTCTGGAAAGTGATGCTGGTCAAGCCCTGGTCCGCCGAATTCCTCAGCGTCGATTGGGTCAACTCTCTGACCTTGATGCGCCACTTCTTCTGCTAGCCTCAGATGCCTCTGCCTACATGACCGGATCGGTTCTGGTGGTGGATGGGGGTCACCTAGTTTCCAGCTTATAGGATTGACTTGGATTTTACGATCTCACCAGAAATAGCCGCATTGCATGATCGAATCGCTAGATTTATCGATCAAGATGTCTTACCCGTTGAATCAGATCGCTCCGCTTGGGACCCACATGAAAATATAGGGGATGAGGCACTTCAAACATTGAGACAAAAGGCTCGCCAAGAAGGATTATGGTGCTTGCAACTTTCACCAGACGCTGGCGGACTCGGCCTTGGTAAGATTGGAATGGCGGTCTGTTACGAAGCAATGAACAGGTCGATTTTTGGGCCGGTAGTCTTCAACTCTGCCGCTCCAGATGATGGCAATATGATGGTGCTGGAAAAACTGGGTACGGCTGAGCAGAAGGCTCGCTGGTTAGCTCCCATTGCTGACGGTGTGGTGCGCTCAGCGTTTGCTATGACAGAGCCTGCCCCAGGTTCAGGTTCTGATCCAGGGATGATGCAAACATGGGCCAGAAGAGATGGCGAAGATTACATAATCGAAGGCGGGAAATGGTTCATCACAGGTGCTGAGGGGGCAGCCCATTTCATTTTGATCGCACGTACATCTGAAGACGCTCGCCGAGGGCACACTGCTTTTTTGTTTCATCGTGATGATCCGGGATGGGAAATTGTTCGCCGCATTCCGATTATGGGACCTGAAGAGCACGGTGGCCATTGTGAATTGAACTTCAACGGCCTTCGAATTCCCAAGGAGAATATTCTTTTGGAGGAAGGGCGCGGCCTGAAAGTTACCCAGACTCGGTTGGGTCCTGCAAGGCTCACTCACTGTATGCGCTGGCTTGGGCTAGCTAAACGGTGCGTTGAAATTGCCAGTGAATATGCAGTCGAACGAGAAGGATTCGGAATGCGATTGGCTGAACGCGAGAGCGTCCAAATGATGTTGGGTGATCTTGCGATGCAGATCGAGGTAGGCCGAATGCTGGTCATGAAAGCTGCTTGGGAAATCGACCGCGGTGGCTTTGCGCAGAGAGAGGTCTCCATGGCCAAGATTCAGGTGGCCAATCTGTTATCCAAGGCAGCAGACGTTGCCATTCAAATCAATGGGGCACGAGGCTACTCCAAAGACACTATTCTTGAGTGGATTTATCGCTATGCCCGTCAGGCCAGATTGGTAGATGGAGCGGATGAAGTGCACAAAATGGTGCTGAACCGCTATCTGGAGAAAGAAGGCAAGGATTTCTGGAATTGGGAGGTCGGAGAATGATGCAGGCCGATGCAAATGGTGAAGTAGATTTTAATGAAGAATCGCTTGGGCCCTTTTTAACAGCAAGGCTTGGGGCTGATTGTGGAAAATATCAGTTGAGCCGAATCAGTGGAGGTCAATCAAATCCAACCTATTTTTTGAATTGGGGTGAGCACCATCTTGTACTGAGAAAGCAACCAAATGGACCAATCTTGCGGGGTGCCCATGCGGTTGACCGTGAATATAGAGTACTCGAGGCGCTTCACCCAACGTCTGTTCCTGTGCCTGAGCCAGTTTTATATTGTGCTGAGCCCGAGTTGCTGGGAACTCCCTTTTACCTGATGCAGCGAGTAGAGGGACGTGTGTTCACTGAGACTTCATTAGTAGAGCTGCCAGCGGAGGAACGTGCTCCGATTTGGATGGCTGTTGCCGAGACACTGGCCGGTCTGCATTCAATTCGACCAGAGGAAGTCGGATTGGCTGATTATGGAAAACCAGGCAACTACTTCGAACGGCAAATCTCTCGTTGGGGTAGGCAGTATCAGAACTCACCATCAAGACCCATTCAACCGATTGAGGATCTTTACGATTGGCTGTTGGAAAATCTACCAGCAGATGATGGCTCGGTTTCGCTCTGTCATGGAGATTTCCGTCTGGGGAACCTACTGTTTCATCCAACTGAAGCGAAAGTTTCGGCAATCCTCGATTGGGAACTCTCTACATTGGGACACCCCCTAGCGGATCTTGGCTTTTGTTGTATGCCCTGGCATACGTCACCCGATGAATACGGCGGTCTTCTGGGTTTTGATCTGAAGGAGTATGACTTACCATCGGAGGAAGAGTTTGTCGGTCGTTACATGGCTTCTCTCAGTCAAGTGTCAAAACTTCAACCTTTTCATACATCGTTTGCGCTTTACCGATTTGCAGTAATCTTTGTTGGAATTGCAGATCGAGCCCGAGAAGGCAATGCAGCAGATCCTAGAGCAAAAATTCTTGGTCCTTTGGCGGAGCGCTTTGCAGTGAGAGGAATGGAAATTTCGAAAGGAATTCCTCATGCTATTTAAATAGCTTTTCGCTATTAGAAAATGAGACCTCTTGCGGACAGTTCTTACGTATAGAACATCAGGCAAGAGCCCCAATTGAAACTAGGAATGATTGACAAAAACTTGATTGGCTATTCCTTTGAACCTGTTCAGCTTGCTGTCGAGGCTGGACGATTGAAGTTTGTGGCCAAAGCTTTGGGTTTAACAGATCCAGTTTACATTGATGCTGAAAAAGCCCGAGCAGAGGGTTATTCAGATCTGCTTGCTCCACCGACTTTCCCATTTATGCTGGAGTCGGATGCTTTAAATTTAGAGGGGCTTTGTGATTTTTTTGGGCAGAAAGTAAAGCACTTGCTGCATGCAGAGCAAAAGTTTACCTATCACCAGCCAATCTGTGCAGGCGATCAGATTACATTCGCCAAAACTATCCTGGAAATTTTTGAAAAGAAAAATGGACAACTGGAGTTTGTTGTTTCAGATAACACGCTGACCAATCAGCATGATATCCTTTGTGTTGAGAGTCAGACTACCTACGTCTTCAGAAACGCCTAGAGAGTTTTGAGAATATGCCAAAAGCTGCAGATTGGAACATTGGGGACGAGCTTCCTGTGATGAAAACTGAGCCGCTCACAAGGCATGCTCTTGCACTGTACTGTGGTGCTTCAGGAGATCACAATCCAATTCATGTGGATTATGATTATGCAAAAGAGGCAGGGCTGGATGATGTGATTGCACATGGGATGCTCTCGATGGGTTACCTTGGCAAGATGTTGACGAATTGGATCCCACAAAAGCAGATACGCAGCTATAAGGCTCGCTTTACAGCAATAACACACATCGGTGAGACTGTTTGCTGTTCAGGTCGAATTGCCAAGAAATGGGAGGAAGACGGCAGGTGGTTGGTGAAGATTGAGTTGTTTGCTGATACTCCGAAAGCCCAATCAATCATTGGAGAAGCAGAGGTTTTTTTGGATTAAAACCGAGCACTTCTCATAAGCTGCTGGTTTAGTTTTCAGCAATAAGTTTTTCTATTTCAACGATATATTCCTCTAGTTTTGCCAGCGCGTGTTCTCGCTGTGGAGCAGTGAGTATTTGATCAATCGCTAGTATTCTGGCTTCATACCGACTACGCCAATCATTTTGCTGATCGTTCCCTGGAAGCTGACGTTGCCAGCCTATCAGCCACTGCTCTGCCTGTTCTTGATTTGGTTGTTGATTCAGAAAATTGAAAAACTCTGCTTGTGACTTCTCTCGGCGTTCCAAGCGTGATTTGGTTTCATCAACTTCGGGTCTGGATTTTTGCCAGATGCCATCCAAAGCCAGAAGTTGTTCCGATGACCAATCACCGAACCATTCCTCAAGACTCTCCTGCCTGCGCTCACGGCGCTTATCTTCTCTTTCTGCAGTAGGCTCTGCTAGCCGTTCTGCCATCTCCTCGTTTTCCTCCTGGAACTCACTCCGTAATTTCTCCACTTGCTCCGAATCTAAATCCGCTAGTAATTTGGCGGCATCCGGTCGCAATCGGTCCAAGATTCGCTGCCAACCAAGCTCAACCTTTTCAAGCCCTTCCCTCAATTCTTCTCGATTCAATCCATCCCGAGCCTTTGTCTGGATTTCTCTAAGAAAGTCAACGTACTGAGGCAACTCTTCTTTGCGGTGCCAGGCAATGTGTTCAGCTAATTGGACATTCAGCCAGCTATCCTGCTCGCTTGTAAGGTCGAGGTAAGAATCAAGCCTCCAGCGTGTTAGCCAGTTTAGGTTGTTGTACCCTAGATAAAGCGTGTTACAGCTGCCCAATAAGAGCAGAAGCCCTACCAGCCAAGCTAATTTAGCTGTCTTTATCAGAATCATACTCTTTCAGTCATTTTGAAATATGCAGGTAATTTGAGAACTTTTTTCAGTTTACCAGACAGTGTGATGATTTGAATTCCAGAGAAATCATAGGTCAATTATAGAAAAGATTGCAATGGGTTGACTACATATCGAGGGTTCCAAGTTAGTGGGACAAGAGAAGATTCGAGGATATTTCGTCCTAATAATAAATTTTATTTGATAATTTTTATAAAAATCATTAAAAGGTATTTTATATTCCTTCTCTCTCAATCGAGATGATTATCCCTCACTTCCTTGGAGGCTCCATGTCAGTTCAATTCAATCAAACTGCGCTTTGGCAAAATCTAAGGGTGGTAAATCAGCTTCAAAAGGAGGAAATCGAGATCCTTGAGAAACTCATTGAGGTGTTGCCTTCTTCTGAAGATGAAGTCATTGATGAGTGGCTGGATCGTCTTGAAAGACACACCAAGCATCGATTTACAGATGAAGAAGCCCGTATGATTAGGTCGGGATATCCCTTTTTATCTGAACACCGGAGAGAACATACTCTGGCAATGGATCGAATACGAAAAGCCAGGACTGATTGGGAGGAGGATCGGAATGTTTTGACGCTTTGGAGCTTTCTAGAGCGAGATTATTTCGACTGGTTTATGCAACATCTGATGGACTTTGATTTTTCTTCTGAAAATCACGAGAAACGTAACCGCAATCTACGGAACAAGGTTCAACCACGACCAGAGTTGATTGAAGCTTGATCACCCAACTGCCTGATGCAGTGAGATCGTCGATCCAAGTAATTCAGGGTTGACGATCTTACCCTCACTAGCCTACCTTACTAACTCTCTCCTTTCTTGTACGACAAACAATAACCCAACTTTAAGCTAACCAAACCTTCTCATGAATCTGATGCGCAGAAAGCCAAGTATCGTCCTGGTGATTTGTCTTTTATTTTCTCTTGCGTCAACTGCATCTGGAAAAGGTAAGGAGATGCAGAAGTTCAATGATTTCCAGATGGATCGTACTGAAGTGACGATTGGAGATTTTCGAAAATTTGTCGAAGCAACAAAGTTTCGTTCCAGAGCTGAGGTAGAGGGAGGTGGTTTTGAGTATGGCGCTGGCTGGGAACGCCGGCCTGGTTGGACTTGGCAGAGACCCGATGGAGTTACGGCGAATGATCAAGAACCTGCGGTGCATCTGAATTATGCAGAAGCCCAAGCATACTGTGAGTGGGTTGGTAAGCGGTTGCCAACTGATGAAGAATGGGCTAGCGCGGCTTATCAGGAGCAAAGAAGAAACCCACCTGCTGGTTTTGAATTCGGAAAAATCTATAACTATCCCACCGGGGATGATCCGACTGGTGCAAATTGTCTGGCAGAGTGTGGTCCATCGCTATCAGTTGAACATGGGGTCAAATTGCTTCGTGGGACAGGTCATACTTTGGCTGGAAACAGTAAGGCGGGGGTCAACGGACTCCATGAAATGGGAGCCAACGTCTGGGAATGGATTCAAGGGGAAGGTCCACAAGCTCGAACCAGAGGTGGCTCTTGGTGGTATGGAGCCCGACCCATGCACCGGGAACACTCGGCATACAAACCAAAAGATTTCTATGCGATTTATATTGGCTTTCGGTGTGCCTCAGATCTTTGAATTTCAAAAAATCTACATTTTCTGAAATTACGACAAGAAATTCCCACCACAGAACCATCTTTCTCTCCTTTTCTATTTGCCTTCGAAGCAGAATTGGGTAAATTTGATCCACTTTTTGGCGGTTCCTGAAGCTAGCTGGAAAAGTGATTGTCTCAATTCTAACGAGGAAAATCCCATGAGGAAATACATCCAAGGCGTATTTCGCCAGTTCTGCTTTCTAATGATTGCACCACACATTTCATGTTGGTCAATGAGATGCCTCATGGTGGCCTGAAACATTCCGGATACGGCAAGGATATGTCGATGTATTCACTGGAGGATTACACAATCCCTCGTCATGTGATGATCAAGCACTGAGCCCTAAAAGGCTGGCCCTCACCCTGTGATTGGGTCAGCTGTTTCTGCCCTTTAAAGACATTTCTCAACCCTGAGGAACTTCCACCTCTGGGTGTGTGACTGATCGTTTGTGTGGATCATCAATTGATGATGCCCTTTTCTCGCCTGATCAGCTTCTGGTTGACATTGCTCATCTCTTTATCAAAGTGCACAATATTTTAGCAGAAACTTTCAGCTGAATTTGCATAAGTTACTGAAAGTAGATAATAAAATTATGGTGTTGTTCTGGAATCAGCAGATTTGAAGAATCATAAACTCATCAGCAAAGATTGATTTTCAGGAGTAATGGATGGATCAGAAGTTCTTCAACGAATTGTTTGATGAAGTAGGAGAGGTCCGACCGCTGTATGGGGAGTTAGCAGCTTGGTTGAAGGCCACACCAATGGAACTTCTGCGATTACGTTCTGAGGAAGCCGAGGCCATTTTTCGGCGACTGGGGATCACTTTTGCTGTCTATGGGGAGGGAGGAGATCCGGAGCGCCTCATCCCATTTGATGTACTACCAAGATTGGTTGCTGCTGAGGAATGGCGATTTTTAGAGAGAGGATTAGAGCAAAGAGTCCGAGCCCTCAACGCCTTTCTTGCGGATGTGTATCATGAACAGGAAATCCTTAACGCTGAAAAGGTTCCTAGGCAGTTGATTCTGCAAAATCCGGCCTACATTTCCAAGATGCAGCAAGTTTCTGTTCCAAATCAGGTGTACACTCATATTGCCGGAATTGACATGGTCAGAGTGGGTCCTGAGGAGTTCTATGTTTTAGAAGACAACGTACGAACTCCTTCGGGAGTCTCATACATGCTAGAGAATCGAGAGGCGTCAATGCGCTTGATTCCAGAGTTGATGGGGCGCTACCGCATTGCACCTGTGGAGCATTACGCAGAGGATCTGCTGGCAACTTTACAGTCAGTACCACCAGTTCATTGTCAGCAAGAGCCCACGGTCGTTGTACTTTCTCCAGGAAGTTACAACAGTGCTTACTATGAACACAGCTTTCTTGCGGATCAGATGGGTGTTGAGTTGGTGGAAGGTGCGGATCTATTCGTAAAAAATGATGTGGTTTATATGCGGACCACTCTTGGTCCAAAAAGAGTAGATGTCATCTATCGCAGGATTGATGATGCCTATCTGGATCCCCAAGTGTTTCGTCCAGAGTCCATGTTGGGTGTACCCGGTTTGATGGAGTGTTATCGCAATGGGAACGTCAACCTTGCTAATGCCGTGGGGACGGGTATCGCTGACGACAAGGCAATCTACACACATGTTCCAACGATGATTCATTTTTATCTTGGTGAAACGCCGTTGCTGCGTAATGTGCCAACATGGCAATGCAGTAGAAGTGATGAATTGCAATACGTGTTGGAGCATCTTGAAGAGTTGGTCGTCAAGGAAGTTCATGGTTCTGGTGGTTACGGAATGCTGGTTGGGCCGTCTGCCACCAGAGAGAAATGCGAGGTGTTTCGGAAAAAACTGAAAGAACAACCGGAAGTGTTTGTTGCTCAACCAACTTTGGCATTGAGCGCTTGCCCCACGCTTGTTGAGGAGGGAATCGCCCCGCGCCACGTTGATTTGCGGCCTTTCGTCTTAAGTGGAGCAAGCACTAAGGTAGTGCCAGGGGGATTGACTCGAGTTGCACTGCGAAAGGGATCCCTGGTTGTGAACAGTAGCCAGGGGGGTGGAACCAAGGACACCTGGGTACTTCAAGACTAAACGGAGACACAGATGCTCAGTCGAACAGCTTCAAATCTTTACTGGATGGCTCGCTACGTGGAGAGGGCTGGAAACCTTGCACGAGTGATGGAGGTGGCTGACAGAATGTCCTTAATGCCCTCTGCGAATCCAGAGGGGCCAGGGCCAGGCAGTGAGTGGCATTCAGCATTGATTACGTCCGGTAATGAAGAAGGTTATCTTAAAAAATTTGAGGAGATTCGTGGTCAGCAGATTCAATCGTATTTGATTTTTGATCAGAACAATCCATCAAGTGTGTGGTCCTGTTTTGAAACAGCCCGGCGAAATGCCAGGATGGTTCGCTCAAACCTGACTACTGAGGTCTGGGAAAGCATCAATGACACTTGGCTAGAATTCTCTAAGAGGTCTGAAACTCCGTTGGAAGGAAACAACCTTAGAGTGTTGTTGGATTGGGTGCGTGAGCGTTCTCTGCAATTTCATGGTGCCGTGATTGGAACCATGTTGCGTGATGACGCGTTTGCGTTCATCAGGATGGGGACTTACCTAGAGAGAGCTGACAATACAGCAAGAATTCTTGATGTTAAGTACCATATCCTGCTGCCAGAACATGCGCCTGTTGGAGGCACTTTGGATTATTATCAATGGGCTTCCATTCTAAGGGCAGTCGCTGCACACCGCAGTTATCGTCATCTCTACAGGGAAAGCTACCGCCCCTGGCTAATTGCCGAGCTCTTGACCCTTCGTGTAGAAATGCCTCGATCACTTGTTGCCTGCCTCGGAGAATTGAGAAAACACTTGATGAATCTTTCTGAAATTTATGGACTCCAGCAGGAATGCCATCGGCTTTCAGGACAGATGCATGCGGAACTAGCATTTGGCCGTATTCAAGATATCTTTCAGCAAGGGTTGCATGAGTTTTTGACCCGCTTTATTGATCGGAATTACGAATTGAATGACCAAATTCATAAAGATTTTTTAATGTGAATCAACTTGTGAGCATTAGTAGGAATACATGACCTATTGTCTTGGACTTTATCTTGAGAAGGGCTTGTCTTTCTCTCAGATACTCGGACTAACGCCGGTGTTGATAATGTCTCTACTTATTGCAAAATGCACCATTTTCATGAGGATCAGGAACGTCTGATTGTCTTGCTCTCTTCTGGGAATCTGGCGGTGAAGCAAGCTGTTCTTCATCGTGTAACGAGTTCGAATCTTAGGTTGAATGAAGAGGTGGAAAAATCACCAAAAAATCTGAGAGAGGTAGCTGACTTGTACCAAGCAGCTGAATTAGTTGGTGACGCGGTGCGCGAGGTCTATCAGCATGATGGGAAAGCATTGGAAGCTCAAGGGGCGGGCTTTCAGGTATCTTTGCTCTTGGGTGGTCAAATTCGAGGTGAGCCAATGCGCCTATTTCAGATCTATTCTGCTGGCAACTTCATAGAAGCAACAATTGATACGCCTTTCCTGCAAATTGGGGAGCACAAGTATGGGAAGCCAATCTTGGATCGAGTGGTTAAATACCAAACATCTATCCAAGATGGGATCAAGCTGTCGTTGATCTCAATGGATTCAACCTTACGCAGTAATCTCTCCGTAGGAATGCCTGTGGATCTGCTAATCTACGAACGAGATTCCTTTCATTCTTCGATGCGGAGAAGAATTGATGAAACCGACCCATATTTTCAAAATCTGAGAGGATATTGGTCTTCTGCGCTCCAACACGCTTACCAGCAAGCACCTGATCCTGACTGGCAAGAATGATGAGATTTCCTTGTTCTTGATGATCTGTCATGTCAATCAAAGCCAGCATCTACCACTTAACCTACTACCTTTATGATCGGGCGATCTCCATCGGCCCACAGCTGATTCGACTGAGGCCAGCGCCCCATTCTCGCACCAAAATTCTCTCTCACTCGCTGGAGGTCAATCCTCAGCCACATTTCCTAAATCATCAGCAGGATCCATACGGGAACTGGCTCGCTCGCTATGTTTTTCCGGATCCAGTTCGGGAACTGAAGATTGAGGTTAACCTGACCGCAGATTTGACCGTATACAATCCCTTCGACTTTTTCATCGAAGAAGCTGCCGTGGAGTGGCCTTTCTGCTACCAAGAGGAATTCAAGGATGACTTACAGATTTACTTGCACAAAGAAGAGTCCGGTCCTCTTTTAAAAGAATGGGTGAATTCTATTGATCGAGAGCCAAAGCCTACTGTTGATTTTTTGGTAGAAATCAATCGGCGCATCGCTAACGAAGTGACCTATGTCATTCGAATGGAGCCAGGAGTACAGTCTCCTGAAGAGACTCTTTCCTTGGGACAGGGGTCTTGTCGTGACAGCAGCTGGTTACTGGTTCAGATTTTTCGAGAACTCGGCTTGGCTGCCAGATTTGTTTCCGGTTATCTGATCCAGCTCAAACCAGATGTGGAGGCGATAGACGGTCCGTCTGGTACCGATCATGACTTTACCGATCTACATGCATGGTGTGAGGTCTATCTTCCCGGTGCCGGTTGGGTAGGGCTAGATCCAACATCTGGACTATTAGCCGGAGAGAGTCACATTCCTCTGGCTGCTACTCCACATTACCGAAACGCAGCCCCCCTGAGTGGAGCTACTGGTCCGACAAAAGTAGACTTCCGCTATGACATGCAGGTGAACAGGATTGAAGAGCATCCCAGAATTACCAAGCCCTTCAGTGAAAGTTCATGGCAAGCGCTCAACCGTCTCGGATATCAAATTGATGAAGATCTTCAAAGGAATGATGTTCGTTTAACAATGGGTGGTGAGCCCACCTTTGTTTCAATTGATGACTTTGAATCTGATGAGTGGAGCACAGCAGCTAACGGAGAACAGAAAAAAAACCGAGCAGATCAGCTCATTAGAAGACTAAGGGATCACTTTGCTCCCAGTGGTTTGCTCCATTATGGTCATGGAAAATGGTATCCCGGTGAGACCCTACCAAGGTGGACATTTTCTCTTTACTGGAGGGCGGATGGGCATTCACTTTGGGAGAATGAAGCCTTGTTTGCTGGCGAGGCGAGCCCAACAGAATTAAATTTAGACGATGCAGAGTTGTTGCTCAGAAAAATTGCGATCCAATTAGCTGTAGATCCTGACTTTGTTCAACCGGCTTATGAGGATCCTGCAGAGTGGTTATTCAAAGAAGCAAACCTGCCAGAAAACTTGAACCCACAAAATGCAGAACTGGACGACGAGGATTCCCGAAGAAGACTCGCCAAAGTCTTTTCAGAAGGTCTCAGAAATCCAGTGGGATATGTTTTGCCAATTCAGCGCTGGCAATCCAATGACAGAAGTCCAAACCGCTGGATCTCAGAAAAATGGAAGACTCGTCGAGGCAATCTGTTTGTCGCTCCCGGTGACAGCTCCATCGGCTACCGCCTTCCGCTGACAGCGCTCCCTTATTTACCACCAGAACAATTCCCCTACATCGTTTCGCCAGATCCTTTTGCTGCTAGAGAGCTATTGCCTATTTTTTCAAGGACTTTAGAGAAAAGCCACCTGAACTTGATGAGTTTCCCTAAGAAGTTGAGTTTGGCAAATGATGAAAAATCTGAATTTTCTAAGGAATCTGTTCGGACAGCTTTGACTGTCGAAGCACGTGAAGGGAAACTATGTGTCTTTCTTCCCCCAACTTCATCTCTGGAAGATTACCTGGAATTGGTTCAGGCAATTGAACTGTCAGCTGAAGAGACAAATCTCCCAATCCAATTGGAAGGATACTCTCCACCTAACGATTCTCGCTTGAATGTCATTCGTGTTGCCCCTGACCCTGGGGTTCTGAAAGTCAACATTCACCCTGCATCAACTTGGTCAGATTGCCTGAGTATCACAAAGACTGTTTACGAAGAGGCTCGCCAGGTTCGGCTTGGAGCAGAGAAATTCATGTTGGATGGAAGACATACTGGTACTGGAGGTGGGAATCACATTGTTGTTGGAGGAAGTACCCCAGAGGATAGCCCTTTTTTACGGCGCCCTGATTTGCTAAGGAGCTTACTCCTCTATTGGCAGTGCCATCCCAGCCTTTCCTATCTCTTTTCCGGGTTGTTTATTGGGCCAACATCTCAGGCTCCCAGGCCAGATGAAGCTAGACATGAAAGTCTTTATGAGTTGGAGACAGCTTTAGCGCAGATTCCTGACAACACAAAAGGTGAAATTCCGCGACCATGGTTGTTGGATCGGCTTCTTCGAAATTTGTTAACAGATGTGAGTGGAAACACACATCGTTCTGAGATCTGCATCGATAAACTCTATTCACCGGATACCACGACGGGACGTCTTGGTTTGGTAGAATTTCGTGGTTTTGAAATGCCACCTGATCCCCGAATGAGTTTGGCACAACAACTCCTAATCCGGGGACTTTTGGCAAAATTTTGGGAAAACCCGATCAAGGGAACCTTTGCGAGATGGGGCACAAGTTTGCAGGATCGGTTCATGTTACCTTACTACGTCTGGCAGGATTTTCTTGAGGTGCTGAAAGATTTGCGAGAAAGCGGATTCCTATTCCAACCGGAGTGGTATGAAGCTCAAGTTGAGTTTCGCTTCCCATTCTATGGAGAGGTTAATTATGAAGGGGTTCACCTTGAATTACGTCAAGCTCTGGAGCCCTGGCCTGTTCTCGGAGAAATGGGAGCGATCGGGGGAACAGTTCGCTACACAGACAGTTCTGTGGAACGGTTACAGGTCAAGCTCGCAGCAGCAGACCCTGAGAGGTATCTCCTCGCCTGTAATCAGAGAAAGGTTCCCCTCCGATTGACTGAACAAAAAGATGCTGCTGTTGCTGGGGTCCGCTTCAAAGCTTGGCAGCCTCCGGAGGCACTACATCCAACTTTACCGGTCCAATCTCCCTTGGTGTTTGATTTGTTTGACCGATATTCAGACAGTATAATTGGCGGCTGTCGATATCATGTCGCACATCCAGGGGGGCGAAATTATCAAAGTTTCCCTGTCAATGAATACGAAGCGCAAGCTCGCAGACTCGCTCGCTTTGAAGCTTTCGGTCATACTGCCGCTGGGTATCAAATCCAGAATGAAATTCCCCATCCAGAGTTCCCCTTGACACTTGATTTGCGAAGAGCCCCTCAGTTCTGAACGCGTACCCTACCTACAGTGTTGATACATAATATGTTGACAGTCCCAGAAAGTTACTTTGTCCAAGAACAGAAACTGGATGAAATGGTCCAGCCGGATGGTAGCTTACGACCTGCTTGGGCAGAATTCATGGAACATTGGAATTTGTTGGGAACGGAGAATGTTGCAGCACAATTTGCGAGAGGAAACCAATATTTGCGCGATGCGGGGGTGTTTTATCGTCAGTACAGTGAGGGAGTTTCAACTCAAAGAGATTGGCCCCTCAATAATCTTCCGGTGATGTTAGAAGAAAATGAATGGGTTGCTCTAGGGGAAGGGTTGGTTCAGCGTGCCAATCTTCTCGAATCATTGCTAAAGGATTTCTATGGACCCAATCGACTTGTACGGGAAGGGAAAGTACCCGCAGCTTGCCTAGCACTGAACCCTGAGTGGTTACGACCTTTGGTTGGTTTGAATCCCAGAGGAGAGGAGTTTCTCTATTACTTGGCTTTCGATCTTGGGCGAGATCGTTCTGGAAGGTGGCTTGTGCTGTCTGATCGCGTTCAAGCTCCTTCTGGGATTGCTTTTGCTCTTGAAAACAGGGTGGCGACAACTCGAGTTTTCGCAGAAATTTTCCAGAAAATGTCCATCTACCGGTTAGCTCCTTTTTTTGGAAAATTCAGAAAGATGTTGCAAGGGCTCAATCCAGTTGCTGATGGATCAGTCGGCATACTTTCCCCAGGACCCATGAATGAAGGTTACTTCGAACACACCTACATCGCCCGATTTTTGGGGCTGATGTTGTTGGAAGGTGAAGATCTTACCGTAAAGGATGGTCAGCTACTTGTGAAAACCGTGGATGGATTGCTGCCCTTGAGAGTGGTTTGGCGCCGCATCGATGGTGCTTATGCCGATCCCTTGGAATTGAAGGAAAATTCAAAATTGGGAACTCCGGGATTAATAGGTGCAATTCGCAAACAGGAAGTGACTCTCGTGAATGGGTTAGGCAGTGGGGTTTTGGAAAATCGTATTTGGTCAGCTTTCTTACCAGAGCTCTGTGAACTTTTGCTAGAAGAAGAATTGAAGCTGCCGAATCTCAAAAGTTTTTGGAGTGGGGATCCAGAGTTCAAATTAAGATTTAGAGAAGAAAGAGACCTTTGGAATTTTGCTCCAGCTTTCTCTTCCAGCCTTCCTTTTGAAATGGGTGGACCTACTGAACACTTGTCTACAGAAGATTGCTCATGGTTTTCTGGTACTGGTGGCAACTTGTTTGTGGCACAAGAACGGGCTTCTCTTTCCACAACACCGGTTTATCGTGACGGTAAATTAGCAGCAGCACCAATGACTTTGCGTATGTTTTTAGTGCGGACAACTGACGGTTGGGAGGTGCTGCCGGGTGGGCTTGCTCGTATCGGAGCTATTGATCGGGAAGATTCCATTTCTTTGCAAAAAGGAGGAACCGTTGCCGATGTATGGGTGAAGAGCAAAAAGCCCACTGAAAACTATATTCTGAATCCCTCATCTGGTGCAGTTGCAGATCAACTGAGGCACTCTGAATATTTGCCATCAAGGACCGCAGATAATCTTTACTGGTTGGGAAGATACGTCGAAAGAATGGAGGGATTACTGAGGTTGTTGAGAGCATACCACACGCGATGCGCCGAGTTGGGTACTGCTGAGAATCCATTATTGGATTTCTCCGAATCGTTGCTACGCAAATTTGGAATTTGGCAGCCGGAGTTTTTCCAGCCCTATCTTAATTTAGCCGTAGGAAACGCCATTCAGAGTGCAAGTAAAGTGAAGGACCGATTCTCCTATGATGGCTGGATGGCATTGCGAGATTTGGAAGAAAAAATCCAAAGTGCAATTCCACAGAATCCGACCGGTGATGCAGCTGCTAGTCTGTTTGGCTCACTATTGCGACAGTGCTCCGCTTTTTCCGGATTGGTACATGAAAACATGTATCGATTCAAAGGCTGGCGTTTTTTATGTCTTGGCCGCTCCATTGAAAGAATTCTCCTGGACCTACAGAATCTGGAGGTTTTATTGGGTGAAAATTCACCTACAGGAGCAACAGAGTTAGCAATTGAACTAGGTGATAGCCAAATGATACTCCATCGTCGCTATTGGGGGATTGCAGATTTTTCGAATGTTGTTGACTTATTGGTAATGGATTCACGGAATCCACGCTCAATTCGATTCAATCTTTTGGAAATAAAGGAATTGTTGGCAAAGCTTCCTGATGTCCATAATTCTAATAGTAAAGTTGAAATGGAGCTAACGCTGGAGCATTTCCTTTCTCTTATGAATTTTCGACAACGTAACGATTTCAACGATTTTCCATTTCCAAAGTTGTCAGAAACTCTCCGTAGCTTTTCAGATCAACTTTCTACAGCCTATTTCAACTGAGAACAGTGCTGTACAATATTCGCCTCAAATTAAGCCATAAATATGATGAGTTCGTGACGGGTGGACGTCATCGGTTATGTATCGAGCCTTTAGATTTACCAGACGTCCAAAAAATCCAATATTTCAGTGTCCAAAACCAACCTGAAGCCTTTGAAAAGAGCGAATATCTGGACTTCTTTGGGAACCGAACTCAGGAGATGTTTTTTCAGGATGCGCTTAAGGAGTTGAGTTTTAAATTAGTAGCCTGTGTGGAGCGCGTTGCCCCTAAAAACCCCAAAATTTCAATTAATTTTGTTGAATTGGAGAATGCAATAGCGAATTTCCAAAATTTGTCTGCCTTGTCTCCGCATCATTTTTTGGGGAATTCAGAGAGAATCAGCCTTCTTTCAATTTTTAAAGAGTTTTCCTTAAAATTTATTGTAAAGAAAAATGATGTTTTCGAGTCGATTCAGGAAATTGGCAATCGTCTTCACAGGGAAATGCAATTTGATGACTCGGTTACTTCCGCCGAAACCACCCCTGAAGCTGCCTTTGCCCTAAGAAAAGGCGTCTGTCAGGACTACAGTCAAATCATGATTGCCTGTTTGCGATCAATTGGGATTCCTGCTGGATATGTCAGTGGTTTACTTCGTACTACTCCACCAGCTGGAAAGCCAAGGCTAGAGGGAGCAGATGCAATGCATGCTTGGGTAATGGCATGGTGTGGTCCTGAGGTCGGTTGGGTAGAATATGACCCGACAAACAACCAGTTTGTCGGAGATGAGTACATTCTGATTGCGAGGGGGCGGGATTATGCTGATGTCGCACCGATCAGGGGGGTGATGCGCTTAAGTGGAAGCCAGTCCTGTTCTCAAGCGGTGGATGTGATTCCTTCAGAAGAATGCTCTTCAGTGAATTCTGCAGAGAGCACTTAGCTAATAGTAATGCTTTCTCTGAGTTTCCTGGCTTTCTGGATGACTTCGACCGTTTTTGACCATAACCCCAGATCTTCCAGTTTATCGAAAGAAATCCACTCTGCATCCCGCGCGTCATCTGAACCTACTGGAGTTCCTGATTCCCAATTGGCCCAGTAATCAATCAGGGTGTAGTGGAAGCGTACTTGTTGATGATCATCTCGAATGATGGAGTCCACAACTTCCAGAAACTGGGGCTGCTGAATTTGCACACCAGTTTCTTCCAAGACTTCCCTGCAGGCAGTCTCCTCAACGGTTTCTCCAATGGACTGGGCTCCCCCTGGTAGACTCCACTCTCCCATCCGTGGTGGCCGACCCCGTCGGATTAGCAATACATTTTCATCCTTTAAAACAACGACTCCCACGCCAACAAATGGGCGAGTGGGGTACTCTCTGGATTCGGACATTATTTACCGGTTAAAATAATTACTCACTGATTGAGAAGCTAAGAACACCCAAATCATTCAGAGCATTGGTGACAATATAAGTGCCTAAAACCATCAGAAAACTGAGGAAAATTTTGCGGAATAGTCCCTCTGAGATATAGCGACGAATTTGTTGACCAATCAGCATCCCACATATTGTCCCAAAGAGGGCTCCGACCGAGAGCATCAGTTGCTTTTCATGCAGAACTCCGATGCGTTGGAGCGCAGCTGCTAGGAAAATGGTTACAAGAACAAACAAGATCCCAAGCGCTTGAATGAGCTGATCTCGGGTCAGTTCTAGACCATGAAGGTAGAAGACTGTTGGAACAGAAAAAATTCCAGTCATCCCCGTGACCAAACCGCTCAAGAGCCCAACGACAGCACCCCAGCGATTTTCTCGACCTTGAGGAACCCGCATGATGAAACCTGAAAGGCTAGCTATCGCGAAGAGAATGAGTAATCCGCCCAGAAGCACTGAAAACCAACTAGGATCAAAGAAGCGTAACATCTCTGATCCTAACCAGATTCCACCTGGCACCATGAGCATCATTCCCCACAACTTGCTCCAGAGAATGCGAAAATTTCCTCCACGCGCAGCCTGCCAGATGTTGGTCAAGAAGCTTGGAAGCAAGGTGATTACGACAGCACTTGGGATTGGTTGAAAGACGCTCATCAATGAGAGAGTAATCATCGGTACTCCCATGCCAATCAGGCCCTTTATTATCCCTGCAAATACAAAGATCAGGAAAATATCTAATTGAAAAAAATCAAGAAAACTCAGGGATTCCATCAAGTCTGTAATTGTCCAACAATGTTAAGCTTCCCTGTTTGAATGGGGGCAACTAATGAGTGGGTGAAAGATAGTTTCAATCTGTTCGTTCACAACAGTGCCTTTGAATTTTGGATTGTGCCAATAAAATTTTTCTGAATATGATCATGAATAAATAAATTTAAATTTTTTAAATTTAATATCAGTTATTTAGGATTTAGGCAGGGCTGAATCGTAATTCTTTCCGATCAGGATTATTTCTTGGAGGGGGTAAATTGTTTTAAATTGCAGATCAGAAAAAATTTGGTGCAGCCCTTCATTAGCGCTAAGAATTCTTCTTCAATTCAAGAGAAGTTCGTCCCTAATTTTTCTTGTCAATTCAACGCTGATCCCCTAGCGTTTTTCTCTTTTTCAAATCAAGAGATACTAAGTTTTACGATGAAAATACGAAATATTCAGACTCAGAAAACACACATTGATAGCAATATCAGAAATGCCTACATTAACTTCAGTGAGATGACGATATCAGTGGCTGTTGTTGATGCAGAATACGGTGGAAAATTAATACGAGGTTATGGTTTTTGTTCAAATGGACGTTACGCTCAATGTCAAATTATTAAAGAAAGGTTTTTGCCAAGAATTTCTAATTCGGATCTTTCTTTGGATCTGGATGAAAACGGTGTCTTAGATCCGAGGAAAATTTGGCAAACATTTATGCAAAATGAAAAACCAGGAGGGCATGGGGATAGGGCTGTGGCGGCTGGAGCCTTGGACATGGCGTTTTGGGATCTCCATGCTAAAGCCTATGAAAAGCCACTTTGGAGAATTCTCTCAGAAAAGTTTAATAAGGACCAATTTGATGAAAAGGTATTTGTTTATCCAGGTGGTGGATACTACTACCCTAGTAAGGGAGATGATGGATTAAAAGATGAATTTAAAAAGTATCAGGATCAGGGTTATAAAGTATTAAAAATGAAGGTTGGCGGAGATTCTATTGATGAAGATTTAAGGAGAATTAAGGCAGCACTTTCAGTAGTAGGGAAGGGAGAAAATCTGTGTGTTGATGCCAATGCACGATTTGATTTAAATGAAGCTTTGGCATTTGCCGATGCAATTCAGCACTACAACTTGATGTGGTATGAAGAACCATTGGATCCAGAAGATTTTCTGTCACATGCGATTCTAGCTGAAAGATATGTCCCCTCAATCGCTACCGGTGAAAATCTTTTTTCAAAACATGGACTCCAGAACCTGTTGCGACACGGTGGTCTTAGACCAGATCGGGACTGGATTCAGTTGGACCCTGCTTTGTCATACGGTTTAACACACTATCTAGAAATCATTAAACTTGTTGAGAATTTTGGATGGAGTCGACGTCGGCTGATTCCGCATGGAGGTCATCAACTGGCATTGAACATTGCTGCGGGTCTTCAAACTGGTGGATCCGAAAGCTATCCGGGAGTATTCCAACCTTTTGGGGGGTTTGCAGATGGCTATGAAATTGTTGATGGCTTTATCCAACCACAAAAAGAACCAGGGCTAGGCATCGAGGAAAAATCAGATCTATTCAACAAAATACAAGAAATTTTTGATTAGTCTTAAGCTGGATTGAGTTGATACTGAGGTGTATCCTCAATAATTAAGCTCTTAAAATACGCTTCAATTTTCTGAAAAACGTTTTCCAGATTGTGGTTCGCTTTTACATGCTGGATTGCGAACGTTCCTAATCGATGCCGTAGATCTGGTTCAGTTATGACCCTTCTCAAATTTGACTCAAGATTGCTGATGTCGCGGTCATTAACCAGTAGGCCATTGTGATTGTGTCTAAGAACTTCACGAATACTCGGCAAGTCCGAGGCGACGACTGCGCAGCCGCTTGCCATGTACTCTAGGACTGCATTGGGCATCCCCTCATCAGTTGAATACAGAATTCCAATATCCATATTTTCTAAAAAGGAGTAGGGTTCGACGAATCCCCAAAAAGTGACCCTGTCTTCTAACCCAAGATGGACTGCCAAATCTCTCAAAGAATGTTCTTCTGGTCCTGCTCCACCGATGTGCAGATGCCAAGGCAACTCTGTCATACTATCTAGGGCTTCCAAAATAAGATGGACCTGCTTCCGCCTGCTCAATTTTGCCACGACCGCTAATTGGGGAATTTTGTTGTTTGAAGGTTTCTCCGCAACTTGCTTGACCACATTTTGAAAATTCCTAACCTTCCCCTTCAATTCTGGTCGTTGATGAAAGGTTGTTAAGAGGGATGAACTTGGCACAAGTATTTGGTCAACCCAATATTTATATTCCCATCGCTGACGAAAAGAATTTTTGAGATCACTTGCAAGACCCAAACGATTCACATGGGTAATTCCAAGAATTCTTGCTGCCATTCCAGCAGTTCTAATATCCTTAGAGATATTGGTTATTACCAGATCAATTTTTTCAGATTTCATCAACTTGATAAACCTCTGAACTGCTATGGGGTTGTAGTCAGCCCCAAAGTGCATGGATTTGACGGGGATTGAATTCTTTTGGCAGTAGTCCTCCAATGCGTCACCCTTCCTACACATGAAAGACACCTGATGATTGCGTTGATGCAGAAAAAAGCCGAGGTGAGCCATCCATGTTTTAATGCCAGCCCAATGGTTCGTTGAGTTTACAAATAGGATTCTCATCACTTCGATTAGTCAAAAAATGCACTTAAGAAGCAAAATTTACAACTACCAATTAGTAAATAATTTATAATTAATAAGGTCAATAATTTTCTTCAAAATCGAAATGTCTTTTTAGCTGTTGCAAAACAAATTCAACTAAAATACTAATTTTTAATTAGATTTTGATTAAGAGTTGAGTAATTATTTGGGCTGCTAAAATTAAAAAACATAATTTTTAGATCTGACATCAAAAAATTTCGTTCTAGAATGAGTTACTTGTATATGAGAATTTTAATTCTTGGAGCCGGTGGGGTAGGTGGTTATTTTGGAGCAAGACTCCTCCAAATTGGTGCAGATGTCACATTTCTTGTTCGCCCCAAAAGAGCCCAGTTGATTAAGAAGCAAGGGTTGATTGTTGAAACTCCCAACGAAAGAATTCAGCTATATCCCAAATTGGTTGTCGCAGAGAAGCTAGAAGATGATTTCGACTTAGTGATGCTCAGTCCAAAGGCTTATGATCTGGAAGATGCTTTAAAGACCGTTAGTAACGTCCAGGGTCACCCGATTTTCTTACCTTTGTTGAATGGGTTCGATCATCTTCAGTTGATGGATGATCAATTTGGAAAAGATCGAGTAATGGGAGGTGTCGCCCACATTGCAGCGGTGTTGACTGAAGAAGGAGTGGTCAAACAACTGAACGATTTACACCGATTCACTTACGGAACAAGACATGCTTGTCATGAATCAGTCGCAAATAGCTTGGATGAACTAATGAGATTGGTTGTTTTTGAAAGTGTCCGAAGTCTCAACGTTGAACAGTCGTTGTGGGATAAATGGACCTTTTTAGCAACTTTGGCGGGAATCAACACTCTTATGAGAGCGAATATTGGAGAGATTATGGCAACCGAATTTGGGGAACAAGTCACAAAGCAGATGTTTGACGAATGTTGTTCCGTGGCCAAAAATTCTCAGTATCCTATTTCAGAGAAAACTCAGGCACAGTCCCTGGGCATTTTGCAAAAGCCCAACTCCGATTTTACAGCTTCGATGTTGAGAGACTTGGAATCTGGCTATAAAACGGAGCATGAGCATATCATTGGATCCATGCTTCGAAGGGGAAGATCCCTTAATCTTATTTGTCCAAGCCTACAGTTAGCTTACACACATCTGGGTATACGTGAGAATCAAAGGTTTCAAAATTGATTGAGTCAGCAAACAACCACGGAATTAATTAGTGCAGATTTCAATACTATTTCTGATATGAATATGACTTTGAACCACATCATTAGAGTTTCTGGGAAAAAATGTTCACATCAAAACCTCCAAAAATTATATTTTCAACTTTTATTGGGCTGCTAATCTCGAGCAATTCTGTAAGTGCAACACATTATGGAGGCTCACCCTCCTTGAAGAAGGGTAGTATTCGTGAATCAAGAGGTAGCGGTATTTTTTCAACAACTAAGCATTCTTCATCTTCCAGCTCTAGTACTAGAAACGACCGATACGACCCGTACGCAAATTTTCTAAGGCTTCATTACGAAGAAATTCAAGAGCAAGTGGCTCAAGGAGGAGGACCTCATGTTGAAGTGATTGCAAAATTCAATAACTGTCCGGATTTAATGCGATCTGAAACCAATTTGGCTTTAAGCACAAATTACAGAAAATTATTTGAAACGAGATCGAATCCTGATGCGCTACAGAGAGCGATAAGGGAAGTCATTCAAGAGAATGATAAATTGCGAAACAACTGCGAAATCTCCAAAAATATAATCTGATATTGAGTCTAGAATGAGAACAGTAAAAAATCTGCTGATATCGGGACTTGTCTTCTTGGCGTTTTGTCTACCAGAAATTCCATTAGCGCATGCGGGACATGATGGGGGACATTCTATGCATAGTAGTCGACCCACATTTACAAGAAGTAGTGGCGGTTCAGGCCCATTGCAGATGACCAAGGGAAGTACTGGATCCACCTCTTCCACTACCTCAAGAGACCGATCCTCTTCTTTTCTTTGGGATCAATATGAAGAAATTCAAGAACAGGTGGCGCAAGGAGAGGGAGTAAATCTAGAAATCATTGCTAGATACAATAACTGTGAAGAATACCTAACGGATGCAATCAAGTTAGAACTAAAAGCTAACTACTAGACGGTCTTTCTTGGTGAAGATTCTCAACACAAGCTGGAAGCTGGAATCAATAAACTTATTGAAGATAACGACCAATTTCGAAATGATTGTCAACGCCAGCTGATTTTGGAAGCTTAAGTTTTGTTCATCGGACTCTTGATGACCAATCGAGTCAATTTACAAATCTTTATACCTAGGGGAAGCATAATGAAGTTACCCATAAAGTTTGCGTTACTAGTATCCTTGTCGGCCTCCTGGGGGGCTTTCAATGCCTTTGCCTGCCACGAAGGAGATTTTACAGCACTAAGTAAGGGACACTACAAGTGGGGGAAAAGCGCAGGTGTTCTCCAATATACTGAAAATATTACTATTTCCAGTTCGACCAGTACATCTTGTGATATGTACACAGCCTACTTGTGGCAACAGTATGATGCGATCCAGGAACAGATAGCGCAGGGCCAAGGGGAACACCTTGAAGCCATAGCCCGTTTCTCTGGCTGCCAGAAGCCTGTGGTGGGAATCCTAAAATCCGAATTGAGCCAAAACTATAAGGCAATGTTCAAAGCTCCAGGTGATCCGGTCAAGCTTCGCAACGAAATCAGCCTAGTCATTCAAAACAACGATCAACTCCGTCAGGCTTGCCAAAGCTCTGAGATGATTGCTTCTTGATTCAGCTATTTTCCTAGGAGTTTCAAATGAGAACCTGTTTATTGTTTGTGATCATCATTTTGAGCATTTACGCCTCTTACGGTTGGGCTTGTCATGAAGAAGACACTAATCTAGATGGCCATAAGCCTAAGACAGGCGTTGGGATTATTGTAAGTACCGAAATCATTGTCGCTTTCTCTTCAACAACTACATCTTGCGACATGTACACGGCATATTTGAAGAGCAACTACGATCAGATTGCTGAAAATGCCGCCGCTGGTGGAGGGGTACACCTTGAGGCACTGGTCGCCTTTCGAGGATGCAGTCGGGACAGCTTGGGACCCTTACAAAATGCTTTCAAAGCCAGGTTTGAGTCTATGTTCCCAAGTTCAGATCCTTTCGGAGAACAATTTTCACATAGATTCGAACAGTTGATCATCAGTAAGAATCTGGAAACCCAATGTGGACCTCTGAAGAAAGCTATTTCTTAGATAGGTCATAGGTGATGGAAGTGTTAGATCCTCAATTTTTGGTTTAAATCGTTGCTGTAGACCACTGCATAGATGTTGCTTAGAAACTTTTTTCTTTTCAATCCTCGAATTTTGGTTGTGGAGCAGATCCCGAAATATAACGATGTGCTTCTTTCTCAAAGGAAATTCAATGAAATATCTGTTTCTCGCATTGGCCCTGACCTGTGGATGGACAGTTCAGGCGTTCAATGATGATGATGTTCGGATGGTCAAATCAATGAAGAAATGTGTCCGCTGTGATCTGAGCGGAGCAGAGCTGCGCAATGCTGATTTAAGCAATGCAATTCTTTTGGGAGCCAATCTTCAGAGTGCAGACTTACGTGGAGCAGATCTGAGTAACGCGAATCTTGAGCAAGCCAAACTGCGGGGTGCGAATCTTCAGGAAGCAAAACTTTCAGGAGCTTACCTAAGTGGAGCTTACTTGGGAGCTGCAGACTTGAGTGGTGCCGATATGCGTGATGCACAACTCTATAATGCAGACCTAACTGAGGCATTCGTCGGTAAGGCAAACCTGAACAACGCAGACCTGAGGCAGGCAAAACTCATTCGTGCCGACTTGAGCGAATCCAACTTGATCAGAGCTGATATGAGTCGTTCAAATCTGAGCGCAGCCACTCTCATGGGGGCTGACCTCCGCTTGAGCCTGCTCAATAATGCGGAGTTTTGCAATACGACTATGCCCAATGGAGAAGTCTCCTACGACGATTGTTGAGTTTCGATTAGATCCTGCTGCGCGATTCTAAAAAAAATTGACAGTGGGATCATCCTTCCCTGCTTGATTTGCTAAAGTAAACCTTCATCAGAAATCTGAAGCCTCCTCCAAGATCACATTCTTTTCCAATCCCATCTTCAATTTGCAGAAAAATCAGATTTTGAATAAGGCTGTATTGTCTTGAGCTACCAGCGCCTTTTCCAGGATTCTTAAGTAGAATCATTTTACTAAATTTCCGACTTCGGAAAAATCTTCTCAACACCAGCCCAAATACAACTTATGAGCAAAAGACTAGACCAAAAGTTGGCCCGCATTCGCAATGGTCAATACACTCCAAAAGATTTCATTATTGCAGACGCAAAAGACGCTGACATGGCAAATGGTTGCAAGACGGCTGGTTTGCAGAAAGACTCAGAAGGACAATCGAGTGGGCGTTATAATCCAATCAAGGTGTATCGAGATGATATGCTAAAGATTATGAAGAGTAACTTAGTGGATATCATGCTCACCTCGCTTTCAACGGCGGAGATCCTCACCCAGCAGGGTGCTTACGCAAATACGGAAATCACCCCTGCGATTCGGCTCAATGATACTACGGATATTTGGGTAGGCCGAGGAGCTTCTTATTCATCTCAACCTGCACTGCCGTTCAGAACAGCCCGTCTTGATCGAGTGAAACCGGTCGCAGACTTGGGATTGTATGCGATTACTTTCTACAACGATCTTCAGCAGGATCATCGCACTCTCGAAGCCTACGCTCGCTTTAGAGATGAAGCTTCTGCTCAAGGTGTCCGACACTTTCTAGAAGTCTTTAATCCACAGACACACGTAGTGACCCCAGGTGCTGATTTTGGCTCTTACAATAATGATGCGATCGTACGGTGTTTAGCAGCTGTTTCCAGGCACGATCGTCCACTTTTCCTCAAGGCCGCCTACAATGGACCAGCCGCAACGGAAGAGATCGCCTCTTATGATCCCGGAAATCTAATTTTTGGGATTCTTGGGGGTTCAGCTGGAACCACTAGAGATTGCTTGGAACTGATCCGCCAGGCAGAAAAATATGGGGCTCGAGTCGCTCTTTTTGGTCGCAAGATCTATTTCGCAGAAGACTCTGTAGCCATGATAAAGGCGATGCGACGAACGATTGAAGAAGGATTAGATTCTGTGGAGGCGACAAAGGCATATCATGCGGATCTTGAGAGGGTAGGCGTTCGTCCTCTAAGAGAGCTGACCGCCGATTTGGAGTTGACCGAGGAGGTTTTGAAAGCTGGTTTGGGGTAATTCAATCAGCTAGAAATTAGTTAAGAATGGCTAATCATGATTTCCTAATTGTCAGGTCTACGGAAGGCTGCTAGCGTTTTTGCATCAAGATATTCAAATGATTATCTCGATGAATCATTCATCCCCTTTCGGAGATTCCTATGCAAGAGCACGCAGTGAGTTTGGCTCCCAAAATGGAGTTCAGTCGTCGAGAGTTTGTTGTTGGAGGTTTGGCAACGGCAGGTTTCGCATTAGCTGTGCAGCCGATACAAGCGCAGTCTGTAATTACCACGGATAGTAACGGACTCGTCGCTGGCGAAATCAAGATTCCCACCACAGATGGAAGTATCCCAGGGTACTACGCTCGTCCAGCTGGAGATGGAGTTTATCCAGTTGTACTAGTGATTCAGGAGATTTTTGGAGTGCATCAGCATATTCAAGATGTCTGTCGGCGCTTTGCGAAATTGGGCCATCTGGCCATTGTCCCTGAGCTGTATTATCGGCAAGGGGACGTCTCAAGCTTAAAAGATTACCGTGAGATCATCGGCAAGGTTGTTTCAAAGGTACCGGATGCCCAGGTGATGAGTGATCTTGATGCAGCGGCAGCATGGGCTGGATTGAACCACGGGGATACCACTAAGATGGGTGTTACTGGCTTCTGCTGGGGTAGCCGAATCACTTGGCTGTACACGGCGCACAATCCCCTGATTCGGGCGGGTGTGGCGTGGTATGGTCAGTTGGAAGGAGATCCAAGTGAGCTGAAGCCTCAAAATCCGATTGATCTTGTCGATCAGCTGAATGGGCCTGTCTTGGGACTCTATGCAGGAAAAGACCGGGGGATTTCCTTGGAAAGCGTGAATCGGATGAACAAGGCCTTGAAGTCCAGTGGATCCCCCTCTGAAATCCGTGTCTATGATCAGTCCCAACATGGTTTTCATGCGGATTATCGACCAAGCTATGATCCAGAAGCAGCCAAGGATGGTTGGCAACGGCTGCAGCAGTGGTTCAGACAACATGGTGCTGCCTGAAAAAGCCTCTCAAAGTGTGACGGACTTCAAAAATCTATCGAAGTCCGTCTACATCAACTTTGCTTCCTCTTCATAAATTTCTCCAAAACTCATTGAAATTTTTTCATTTCAGAAGAAATTTCTCACCAGATTTTGACCAAATGAAAAAAACGGTCACCAGTCCAATTTTAGATTTGACAGGGAATTGACCGGATGACTAAACTGGTCATACAGACAAATTCATTTTTAAAATCAGCAAATCAAAACAACCTAAAGAATACTGGAAAAACTCTACTAACTTATGAATGAGATGGAGCAACAAATCCAAGCGGCTGCTGAAAAACTTTTTCTCCACTATGGGTTTCGAAAAACCAGTGTGGATCAGATTGCCCGGGAAGCAGGTATTGGCAAGGGAACGATTTATAACTATTTCAGAAACAAGGAAGAGCTTTTTGGCAGTTGCTCACGGCATTGGCGAAACTTAATAGATGAGTACCTGCACAAGCATTGCGATCATAGTCTTGAACAGCCAGCCCGATGGATTCAGAAGGTTGAACTGCGTCTACAATTTATTCGCAAATTAATTGGTCCCAGTCTTGTCACTGAATCAGTTATGAAGGAATTGGTCGAAGCCACTTTTCTGCTGAGTGATCACGAGGAAGAGTTACTCGAAGAGACTCTGTTATTGGTAGAGGAAGGTCAGCAAACAGGGTCTATTCGACCTGAGCTGGATAAGCTGGAGACGGCGAAAACCCTCCTACAAATGGAGAAACTGTGGGTTCCCCGTTGGCTTTCTCTTGCTGATTGGGAGACGGTTTGTGAGGAAGTTAAGCAACTTCACGAACTCATTTGGTATGGTTTACACCTGCCAGAGCAACCTCCAGCAGCTAGTTATTGAGATGATACAGCCACTTTTTGAAATTTTCTGGAGAGGGAGAGATTTGCGTAAGCTTCTATTTCTTGGTTTGGTGCTTGTTTTACCAGGTGTTTTGTCAGCTCAACTTCAAGATGGCTTAATAAGTGACCCGCTAGTTGCCGAATTAGCAGAGCGGGCGGAAATCATAAGTTACGATGATCGTGATGTGGTGAAGGTGTCGCTCGAAGATATTCTGCTGCTGACCATCAGTCGAAGCTTGAGCTTGGAGGCCTCACGGTTATCAGAGGATATTGCCAACCAGGAACTGAAGTCTTTGCAAGCACGCTACATTGACCAAATCACAACCCGCACTGGCTTAGAGCGAAATACAATCATGACTAATGATCCGACTCAAGTCCCAAAGGACATTTACGCAGTCGGCAGTCACTCAGACTCTCTCCAATTTTCCTCTACCTTTGCTCGGCGCTTAAGAACTGGCAGTAGCTACGGCTTTACTCTGCAAGAACGATTTTATCAGAGTGCAACTTTGAGCCGCAAAGAGGAAATTGGTTCTTTGGATTCAGGCCCCTCAGGAGAGTGGCGAGACGTAACCTCCGTCAGAGCCTTCGCTAGCATCCCGTTTTTCCAGGATGCAGGAGAGGAAATCAACAACCTACCGGAACGCTTTGCAGAATTGGGAATTGATCGCAGCACTGCAGCCATCAAGCAGGCTGAATTGGCTCAATTAGCCATGGTTGCCTCTACCTATTGGGATATGGTTGCTGTCCTGGAAAACATCGAGGTTCAGAAGTCATCTGTTGAACTCTCTGAACAGCTGCTCCAAGACAACCAGGCTCGGCTGCAAGTTGGGACGCTGAATCGGACAGATGTGCTGGTGGCTGAAACGCAGCTTTCCAGAGATCGTCAAGCACTGTTTTCCGCTAGATTGGACGCGTTGAGGATTGAAGATCAACTGCGAGCAGTTTTGAATCTGGGGGGGCTAGAGCTAGGTTTTTACCCAAGCAATCGCCCCGAATTGAGAGATTTTTTTCCAGACTCAGAGGAGCTGCGGGCTCAGATTCTCGAAAATGATCCACAATTGAAGTTGCTGAAAATCTCCATGGACAGCAGCAAGTTGGAGGTTCAGCAGGAAGAAAATAAGCTGCAAACCAACCTGGATCTAGATCTGAGTTATACTATGACAGGCTATGCGAACACACCTCTGGTAGGTGTTGGAGACTTCATAGATCTTGGCCTGCATGGGTTTCAGGCTGCACTGACCTGGACAGTTCCTCTTGGAGATCAAGCTACACCGGAGAGAATCAAGCAAAAGAAAATTCAACAGGAGCAAATCCTACTGAACATGGATAGTCGAAAGGCAGAGCTCGATGTCAGCCTACAAACTATTTTACGAGATCTGGAATTGGCTGAGCAGGAAGTCAGTACTGCTCAGGCAGTGGTCAAACTGGCGGAGGAGCAGCTGCAAAACGAGATTGAGCGCTTCAAATTGGGGCAAGGTACTAGTTTTCAGGTGTCACAGTTCCAGCAACAACAGTCTCAGGCAAAAGCACAAGATATCCTTGCCCGTGTCCGCTATGAAAAAGCCTACCTTCGTTTGCTGACCCTCACCGGGCAGATTTACGAAGAATTCAACCTCAATCGAACAAAGTCCTAGGAGGCAAGTCGGAATGTTTAAGAATCTACAAAGAAATACGCTGAAATTGCTCAGTCTTATTCTGCTTACTGGGCTGATCACTGCTTGTGAAAAGCCTGCTGAGCAGCCATCTGCTCAAGCATCGGCTAACCAAGCCGCTCCGAAAGTCGAAGCCCCTGCCCCTCCTAAGCGAGTAAACGTAGCTACATTGACCCTGGCGCCTCAGTCACTTCAGCACAAGATTGAATTTGTTGGGAAGTTGCTACCCAACGAACGCGTGGATGTCCACAACGAGTTGGCAGGAGTTGTCGAACAAGTGAAATTTCAGGAAGGAGAACAGGTTTCGAAGGATCGTGTTCTTGCTAATATCTCAACGAAGGAATTGACCGTTCGCAGAGATATGGCCCAGGCAGACTTCCAATTGGCCGAAATCAATTACCAACGAAATCTACAGTTGGATCGCAAGCAGCTGATTGCTCGCTCAATCTTGGATCAAAGCCGTACCCAACGTCAGCTTGCGAAGTACAATTGGGATCTGGCAGAGGTGCAGCTGCAAAAATCTTTGGTCAAGGCTCCGATTAGTGGGGTAGTCAAGGTTCGAGCGGTTGAACCAGGTGAATACCTGGCCATTGGCAAGCAGGTAGCCGAGATTCTAGACCTCAGAAAAATGCGTGTAGAATTGGATGTCCCAGAACTCGATATTGCTAAGCTTCAGAAAGGACAAACTGTCAAAATTGAACTCTATGCGGAGCCGGGTCAACTCTATGATGGCAAAATTTTTCGCATCGGAGTTGAGGCCGACGCCCAGACACGGTCCTTCCCTGTAGAAGTTCAGATGGCGAATCCGAAACAGCGCCTGCGGTCGGGAATGTTGGCAAAAGTGTCGATCGATTTAGGTATCTCTGAAAATCAGGTTGTCATTCCAAGAAACGCAATTATTGAGGGAGAACTGGAACGTGTGGTCTTCGTCGCATCTGATGGTATGGCAAAACGTCGAATCATCGAAACCGGAATCAGTGAGGACAATCGGGTTCAGGTAATTTCTGGACTCCAGCATGGAGAATCCCTGATTGTCGAAGGCCAAACAAGGCTAATCAATAATGAACCCATCAACATCACTCGCAGCGATTCCTGAACGGTTTTTCCATGTATCCAAGTCACATCGCCATTCGTAACGCCGCCTCGATCTTTGTACTGATTATCATCGCTGCAGTGATTGGTTTTCAGTCCTACCGCAGCCTGCCTAGGGAAGCCAGTCCAGACATCACAGTCCCCATTCTAATTGTCGCAATCCCTTTTCCCGGAGCATCTCCGCAGGACGTTGAGTCCTTGATTACTTACAAGGTTGAGAACGAATTCCAAAATCTCAAAAGTCTCAAGAAGCTGGAGTCCACATCGTCAGAGGGAATTGCCGCAATTACCCTGGAGTTTGATCCAGACTACGAAATCAGTGAGGCAAGAACCAAGGTTCGTGAAAAGCTGGATACCGTCGCTCCAGAACTTCCAGACGATGCGGAAGATCCAGTGATCAGCGAGATCAACCTGTCAGAACAACCGATGTTGTTGATCAACCTGTCCAGTACATTGGAATTACAGAGATTGACGGAGGTTGCAGATGATTTGAAGGAACAGATTGAGGCGATTCCAGGGATTTTGGAAGTTCGTCGAGTTGGAGGAGTAGAACGGGAGATTCGTGTCTATGTCAATCCTGACAAGCTGCAGTATCACAATCTGGATCTGAACCAGGTAACTCGGGCCATTTCTGCCGAAAACACGAATATTCCCGGTGGTACAATCGAGATGGGGCCCACGAAATACCTTGTAAGGGTTCCAGGTGAATTCGAAACGCCGATGGCCATCAATGAGGCTTTGGTTGCAGTTTCTGGGGATCAGGTTCCCATTCGGGTCAAGGATCTGGGTCGAGTCGTTTTTGGTTTCAAGGAACTTTCAAATCGCTCTCGTCTCGATGGGCAGGAATCTGTTTCTTTGAGCGTTATCAAGCGAAGTGGAGAAAACTTGTTAGCGATCCGGCAGCAAGTTCAGGATTTGGTAAAAGAGTTTGAAGCAGAACAACAAGGTGAGATTCGTTTCACAATCCTAGCTGATTCCGGAAAATGGGTCACCCAACTCGTCTCAGATTTGGAAAATAATATTATCTCGGGCTTCATCCTTGTTTTTGTTGTGCTGTTGGTGGTGATGGGGATACGCAACGCCCTCTTTGTGGCAGTCTCCATTCCACTTTCCTTTCTGATGAGCATGTGGATCATGCAGGCGATGGGATACACCCTGAATTTTATCGTGTTGTTCAGCTTGATTTTAGCCCTAGGCATGTTGGTCGACAATGCGATTGTTGTGGTGGAAAACATCTACAGGCACATGCAGGGTGGAAAAAATCGCTTGGAGGCTGCTTTGATTGGCATCAAGGAAGTGGGAGGTCCCATCACCTCATCAACCCTAACGACCTTAGCTGCCTTCGGACCGATCATCTTTATGCCGGGGATCATCGGTGAATTCATGACCTATCTCCCGCAAACCTTAATTATCGCACTCTCCTGTTCACTGTTTGTTGGACTGTTCATTAATCCAGTCTTGTGCTCGACGATGATGAAGGTCAGTGCCAAAAAGTTGGGCAGTAGTGAAGACGAACTAGCTATCCTTCAGAATTCAAAGTTTCTTCAAAGATATTTGAGTTTCATGAAAGGGCTGATTCGGTTTCGCTTTCTAGCTTTATTAGCAGCGCTGGGAGGAATTTTTGGCATCATTTTAATATATGCCACGGTATCAGCGCCGCGCAATGGGATGGAATTTTTTCCACCCTCAGAGCCGCAGGAATTTGTTCTCAACATAAAAGCTCCTGTTGGGACTACACTTCAGGTTTCAGATAAATACGTCAATGAATTGGAAGAAATCGTCCGTCCATACGGAGGAAGTGTGGAAGCAGTAGTAGCGAATATTGGACAACGACGTGGCTTTGGAGCTGGAGATTCAGGTGGTACCACTACCCATATCAGCCATGTTGTGGTTCCTTTCCCTGATTGGATGCATTGGAAAGAGAAACCATCGGTGGTCATCGAGAATGTCAGAGATAAGCTCTTTGATGTGACGGGTGTGGAGGTTGAGTTGACCAAGCAAAAGAATGGACCTCCTAGCGGAAAGCCCATCAATATTGAAGTCCACGGAACTGATCTCGGATTGATGCAGAAAGTTGCTCAGGATATCCAGCAAATCATTAGAAATTTGCCGGGCTTGGTTGATTTGTCTGATGATTTTGATCGAAGCAGGCCCGAGATTCGGGTTTTGATCGACCGCGACAAGGCATCTCGTCTTGGGCTAAGGGCTCAAGAGATCGCGTCCACAGTACGAACAGCATTTAATGGCAGTAAGGTCTCCAATTTTAGAGACGGGAGTGACGAATACGATATTTTCGTGCAGTTGGATGAGAATTTTCGGAGTAACTCTAGGGATCTTGAATCTCTCTATATCTTTGCACCCTCAAGGCAATTGGTTCCTTTAAGTGAAATTGCTGAAATAACCACAGGTCCTGCTTTTGGCTCCATCCGTCATGTTGATCGTGAGCGGGTGATTACTGTTTCTGGAAATAATCGTGAAATTCCTGGCCCTGTTTTGCTGGGCCAAGTACAGAAAAAGCTCGCTGACTTTCCTTTGCCCAACGGAATTACTCTCGAATATACCGGTGAAAACGCGGATCGTGAGGAATCACAGGCGTTTTTGGGTAAAGCATTCTTTACTGCGATCCTGCTCATTTTCCTGATCCTGGTGACACAGTTTAACTCCGTAATGTTGCCGTTTGTCATTATGCTGGTTGTCTTCCTTTCACTTTCAGGGGTCCTTGTTGGCCTGATCATTCATGACCGGCCGTTCTCCCTAATTATGACAGGCATTGGAGGGATCTCGCTGGCAGGAATTGTTGTGAACAACGCCATCGTCTTGGTTGATTTTATACAACAGCTTCGTAAAAAAGGCTTCGCGGCTTTGGATGCGATCGTGACTGCTGCTGCTGTCCGACTCAGACCGGTGCTACTGACTGCTGTAACGACTATTCTGGGTCTGATGCCAATGGCTCTTGGAATGGATATTAACTTCTTCCGCTGGCCCGATCCTATCCTATTGGGCGTGCCTAGTGGAGTCTTTTGGAAACCAATGGCACTAGCGGTGATTTATGGAATCAGTGTGTCTACTCTGCTCACGTTGATCGTTGTCCCGATCCTTTATTCGTTACAAGATAGTTTGAAAAGTGTCTTGGGAAGACTCTTTGGTGTTGGCAGAAAAACTGAAAATTCTGAGGATGAAGAAAGTTATTTTCCAAAAGCGGCATAAGCTGATTTAGGTCCTTGCTTTTTGCGTTGTGTAGGAGCATGGTGTTGGCGTTCCCTCTGGGAGCAACCTTTCCTAGACCACCATTTCTCTTTCATGGATGACAAAAAGGAGTCAGCATGAAGCTGCAACGCGTCCCCGTCGGCCTACCAGAAATCAGCGCTCTTCAACTTCGCCAAGAACATCTATCCTGGGTACGCACCCAAGCTTTTGAGTGGGGATTGTTACGCAAGGAAAATCAGAGTCTTTATCGCGGCAAAGCTTATGATGCAGAAGTATTTGCGGTGGTAAGAACTGTGATGAAGGAAAATGATATCGAATACGTCGGATTTGTGGGGGATCAACAGATCACAGTTGGACCAGATCTGTTGAGGACCAAGCTAGAGGTCGAGCAGAGTTTCAGCGTCTAGTTTCCAGAGTCCCGAGGTGTCGCTCGGGACTGACTGGTCATGTTTAAAAGTTCTATTCTACAGATCTTCCAAAAGCGTAACGTCGGATCTGCTTTCCAGTGCTGTCGATTTCTTCTCCTCTCCAGGGTAAGCCATCCCGAAATACACCGTCGAATTTGATCCCGTCAGCATGAATGTATGTTCCTTTGCCTTGTGGAATCCCTTTGATGAAATTTCCCTGGTATCGGTCCTTATTGGGCCAGATATAAGTTCCCTCACCTTGAAAGAAGTCTTTTACGAATTCCCCCATGTACAATCTTCCGTCTGGCCATGAGAAAGTTCCTTTCCCATGTTTTTTTCCAGATTGAAAGTTGCCGATATACTTCCTTCCATCCGCATGGTTCAGTTCACCTGGTCCGTTGATCAGTCCTTTCTTGAAATTACCAATGATCTTTTTGCCATTTGACCATGTCAATTGACCCCTGCCCTCAACAACACCCTCATTGAATTCACCGGTATAAATTCTTCCATCCGGCCAAGCCAGGGTTCCTGCACCATCAGGTAAAGACTCTGAGAACTGCCCCGTATATTTTTTCCCATCCGGCCAAATCAAAACACCATCTCCATCAATCTTCCCATCCTTGAAGGATCCTGTGAATTTACGGTTATCCCCAAAGATCAGGGTTCCATTGCCGTGCATGATCCCTTTACGAACATCACCAGTGTATTCCTTCCCATTTTTGAATGAGAAACTTCCACGCCCATCCGGCTGATTTTCTTTTATCTCACCTATGTATCTGGTCCCATCAGCGAAAGTATAAACGCCCTTACCTTGTTTGATTCCATTTTGGAATTCACCTGTGTATAAGGCACCGTCCGGCCAACTGTAGGATCCTTTGCCGTTAAGTTGTCCGTTACGGAATTCACCAGAGTATTTTCTCCCATCAGCCCAAGTGTAGCTTCCTTCTCCATCCTCTCTGCCATAGCGGAAGTCGCCGACATATTTTTCACCATTTGGGAAGAAGAAAGCCCCGCTACCATGGGGGATACCATCGTTTAGCTCACCTTCATATCGTTTCCCATCCGGCCATCGATAAATACCACGTCCTTCTAATTTGTTATTCTTGAAATTGCCGTAGTAGGTCCGCCCATCTGGCCATTGGTAACTTCCAATTCCATCAAGTTGATCGTTCACAAAGGTGCCAGAGTATTCCCGCCCATCTGGCCACTTGAGAATCCCCTCCCCGTTGAACTGCTCATTGTTGACCTGACCTTGATAGCTTCTGCCGTCTGGAAAAAGGAAATTACCTTCCCCTTTGGGCTGACCCTTCTGAAAAGTTCCTTTGTACTTTCTTCCGTCGTTCCATTGGTAGATCCCTTGACCCTCAAATCGGCCTTCAACAAATTGACCCTCGTATTTTTCGCCATCACTTTGTACGAGAGTTCCTTGTCCCCAGGGCTGGCTATTCTTAAACTGACCAACGTACATGTTCCCGCTTGGAAATCTGATGGTTCCATCACCTGAAATTCGGTAGTTTTTTACGGGACCTACAAATCGACTCCCATCAGGAAGATTCAAAATTCCCATTCCATCGGGCCTACCATCTTTGAAAATCCCCACAAATAGGGTTCCATCAGGTAAAGTCCCTGTACCGGTCCCGTGTGGAACTCCATTCTTTATCTCTCCTCGGTATGCTTCTTCTGACACTGCATTCCCGGCTTTGGACCAATTGTTATTTTGGCGATCAAAAAATAGCTCTGCCGCAAACAATTGAGTGGAACTCAACACCAAGAGTGCAGATATCCATAATTTTAGTATTCTTTTGGGCATGTAACCTCCTCGTTAAATGAGAAAGAGTGATCATCCAGAATGATTCTAATTTGTCGTTTTCGTTTTAGGTGATTTTTCATCCATGAATTTGGCTCACAAAAAATGAGAAATGAATTTTGAATGCATCCAAAAAGCAAATAGAGTAGAAAACTTTCAGCAAACTATCACAATTCTAGACAGGATTTTGAATTTTTTTCAATTGGCTAGATCAGGAGTCGAATTTAGTTAAGTCTAGAAAATAGGGTGTTCGGTGTTGGATTTGAAAAGTCCCACTAGGATTCATTATTTTAACAAGAGCTTTGGCTGACAAGATTTGCAATCAGCAAAGACTCGGAAAAATATTACAGATTGGAGATGAACAAAATGAAGAAGATGAATAAGCAAAAGATGCCTGCGGAAATCGGTAAGCTTTTCGGACTGCTATACGATGGCGAAAGCGAGTTACTGGTTCGAATTGCCAGTGAGAATTTAAAAAAACAGCAGACCAAGCAAGATTTTGAGAAGCAGGACATTGACTCAGAGCAATCAATAAGTCCGAAGAATCCCAGCAAACCATGACTGAAATTCTCAAGGCGTTTACGTTTTTATTGGGATTCCAATTCCTGGGTACTGCGGCTGTGATGGGGCTAGGAGTGCCGATTCCTGGACCGGTTGCAGGATTACTTTTTCTGATTGGCTGGCTGGGAATGAATGCTCCCAGACCCAAGTTGCTAAAGGAGACCGCCCAGGGATTGATTGCCCATCTGTCTTTGCTATTTGTTCCAGCTGCGGTGGGAATTGTTCAACATTTGGATCGGCTTGCTTTGGAGGGCAAGATCCTGTTGACCGCAGTTGTGGTCAGTACAGTTCTGGCCTTGATCGTCGGAGCTCTGACCTTTGTAGTGATGGTACGCGTAACAGGGGCCTTACCAAAGGGAGAGGAACTGCGCTCATGAACCCAATCAATGAAGTGCAGGATATTTGGGCTTATCTCCGCACAACCCCACTGCTCTGGTTGATGTTGACCATGTTGGCCTATCTTGTGGGATTTTGGTGTTTTGAAAAAATGAAACGAAGTCCAATTGTGAGCCCGGTTGCTATTGCTGCGAGTTTTTTGGGAGTCATTCTGTTGATCACCGACACACCATACCCTGTTTACTTTGAAGGTGCCCAGTTTGTTCATTTTCTTCTTGGACCAGCGACAGTTTCCCTTGCCATTCCACTGGTGGCAAATTTTCCAAGAGTCCGCAGAGCAGCGATTCCTATGCTAGCAGCTCTGATTGCTAGCTCAGCAACGGCAATTTTTGCAGCAATTTTTATTGCCCAAGCGATGGGTGCCTCTGATGAAGCGATCCGTTCTTTGATCCCCAAATCAGTGACCACTCCAATTGCAATGGGAATTTCCGAACAGATTGGTGGATTGCCTTCATTAACCGCTGGATTGGTCGTATTGACAGGAATTCTTGGAGCGATCATTGTTACACCCCTGATGAATCATCTTGGTTTTCGAGACTGGCGTGCCCGTGGTTTTGCGGTTGGAGTTACTTCCCACGGAATTGGAACGGCGCGTGCCTTTCAGGTGCATGAAGTGGCTGGGGTGTTTGCTGCGGTTGCCATGGCTCTCAATGGGCTGGTGACAGCATTTGTGGTTGCGCTTTTCTCACAATTGCTTTGAAAAAAATTACCAATTTAGTCTTACTCCTTCCAACAGTTGCTCTGCTGAAAACTATTTATTTCCGAGACAGGACGTCTATGAAAACACTAAAAAATTCACTTTTCTTAATCCTCCTTTGGAGCTTTTTTTGGGGATGTACCCCAACTGGCCTAAGAAGCTATATTGTGCTGACGACAAGTAAGAATTCCCAAGATCAGCGAGAGGCGACTGAAGAACTGATGAGATTGGCTAAAGAAGGGTCGATCGTTGATCAAATCAAAGCTGAAGGGCATTTGCGCCAGTTGAGCCAGTCCGCCATCCCAGAACAGCAAGAATTAGCGATCAAGCCTTTGGTCTGGTTTACTTTTGTTTCAGATGATGGCTACATTCAAGAAAGAAGTCTGGCTAGGCTTAAAGGGATACTGACTCATCAAGAATGGTCTGAAGCCTATAAGTTGAAGACAATCTTTGAAGTCTCAGAATTTATTTTTGGCAGGTCGGGGACGACTGAGGTGTTTGAAAATAAAAGATACTTAGCCAATGCAGACAGTTCAGAACGCTTGTTTGCTATCAAATTTTTGGTGGATGCATACCCTGATCTCTCGTCTAAGCTTCAGCAAGATAGTGTAGGAGTGTTTTCACAATTTCTGGTTTTAGAACCCACAATACAGAATTGCCCCACCGAAATTTGTAATCCGGAGACAAAGACTGTCGAAAATCCACAGAATAAAAACATTCTTGGAATCGAAGACTGGAATATAGCTTTAGAACAACTGAAATTAGATCTTTGGTCAAGTCTGCAGGGTCTGCTGAATGAGAGTCGAATCTCTGGGCAGTCCAGAGAGACGCTCTTGGCTTTGAACAAAGAGGTGATCAGGCTCTCCATTAGCTCTAAGCTTCGAAACAAGTTTTTGAGTCAACCCTTGGAGTAGCCTGTTGAAGATTAGATCACGGATCCCAGCACTTTAAGCGGCTGCAAAAGGGACCAGGTAAGGGCCTTCAGGAATGACGGCAACTTCTGCGTCGCCTACCCTTTCAATGGCTTCCGCTATTGCCTGATGAAGATCTTGAATCATTTTTACTCCAGTTAGCTTCTGATCCTCCTTGGTCATGCCAGGGCAATACAATTGAACTTCGCCCACACGCATAGGTTTCAGTTGCATCTCGCTTTCCCATTCGTCAATTTCTGCGAGATCCTTGGAAAGCAAAGTTTCTAGGAATGCTGCTGGGCCGAGTTCGACTAGTCTGGCCTGTGATTCCCGAAATTCTGGTGAGCCGATTCCCTCTGCACACTCTGAAGCAATTATGAGCGTTCCACCTGGCTCCAGGATATCAAGCGGAGTGACCATCCCTTTGACGGTTTGGTAATAGGTTTTGTCTAAGGGGTATCCTGCAGAACTGGTTAAAATCGTTTTAAATTTCCGACCAACAGGGATCTCGCAACTGGCTCGGGCAAAATTCACAGCTTCCTGATGGCTGGCGATTACTTCACCAAAGTTTACATGAATCAGGTTCCGTTCTTCATCCAAGATCGTGTTCACTGCCAGGATTTTCCCTCCGAGCAGCTGAACGATTTCCAACTGAGATTCATGCAACGGATTCCTATCTAGATTGCAAGAGGCAGCATAAGGACTCTCCATGAAGCGCGCGGAATGGAAAGTGCGGATTGTCTCGTGATGGGCGATGCCAGGGGCAATGACCTTTCGGCCGCCTGAGTATCCTGCCATGAAGTGTGGTTCCACCAAACCTGTTACTAACTTGAGATCAGCTTCCACGAAGTGGCGATTCAGTCCAAGAGGCACCTGATGGGTTGATGTTTTACCAAGATGAACAATTGAGCTTTCATCACGAGCGTCATGATTGAGGATTCGGATGTTTTCCGTTACCCAGGGGTCGCCAATGACCTCTTCTAGTTCTTCCCCAAGATTTGGACGATGAAGGCCTGTAGCAATTAAGATCGTGATGCTATCTCTTTGGATTCCCCCAGCTTCCAGTTCTGCAATAACGGGTTTCAGAAAAAGCTTGTTTGGCACTGGTCTAGTGATGTCACAGACTAAAATACAGGCAGTTTTTTTGCCCTGCGCTTCTTCAGAGAGCTTCTTGCTGCGGATTGGCTTAGATAGGGCTTGCTGAACAAGAGCATGCGGGTCTTCGGGTATTAGATACTTGGGTTTGCGAATGATTTGAGGAATGGCTTTTTCTGGTAATTCAACTAACAATCCCTGACGTCCGAAGGAAAGCTCGACTTGCATGAAATCTCCGATTCTTGAATAAAAGTGGTTTTTCCTAATTTTTCAGGAATAAATGAAATAATTTGCTGGAGACAGTACTACAGATTCATTTCAAAAATATACTGGAGAGCCATATAACTCCCGTAATGCTTTGAAAAATCTAGGGAAGATTGGGGGCAAGGATCACTGGCTCACTGCTTCGATCTGGAGTGGGAGGTTTTTTCTCCTGAAACACAGTCTGTAATTGGGCATTTCGGTAGCGGCTCTCATTGATCTTGATTTCGCATTGACGCACTTCGTTGTAATCGCCGATGCGGTCACAAGCGTTGAACTGAGACCTTGCATAGTTGATATTTGGTGGTTGCTCAGCATTGTTACTGCAGGAAATACCAGTTATTGCAAAACTGAGTGCCAGAATGAAAAATATAATGTTATGAGTGACTTCCTTCAATAGACCTCTATGAATCAAGTAATGTTTTCAATCCGCTTTTTTTCAGTGCTTTAGTAGATTATTTATCATGTCAAGGATCCAAAAATAGAGCAATGCAAAGTATGTCAGAAAATGATGCGATGTTGGATGAGGGAATGCTTTTGGAGGCAGCTAGAGATGCCCGGAAGAAAGCTTATGCGCCCTACTCAAGATTTTTGGTTGGAGCTGCTATCTTGGATGATCAGGGGAAGCTTCACAAGGGTTGTAATGTGGAAAATGCAGCTTACCCACAGGGAACTTGCGCTGAGGCTGGAGCGATCGCTGCCATGATTTTGGCTGAAGGAAGGCAAATCAAAGCGCTCGCAGTTGTTGGCGAAAGCACAAATCCGGTGACTCCTTGTGGTGGCTGTCGTCAAAAAATACGAGAATTCGCTAAGCCCACAACGCCTATCCTGATTGGGGATCTCAAAGTACTAAGATTGCGTCAAACGCTTGCAGAATTACTTCCACACTCTTTCGGTCCAGAATACTTACTCAACGAGCCCCAATGACGAATTTTCCTCCCAACAGTTTTGAAAAAGAGATCAAGAATTCAAGTCAGATCCTCAAAGAAAAGATTGGGGGATTTACTCCCAAGGTTGCGATCATTCTGGGCTCAGGACTCAGCAAGTTCTCGGATGAAATAGACCAACTACAAACGATTCAATTCTCTGAGTTGGATGGCTTCCCAGAACCAGTTGTTGGAGGGCATCGTGGAGAGCTTGTGTTTGGTTCTGTTGGCACAACCCCTGTTGTAATCCTACGGGGCAGAAGTCATTTTTATGAGCATGGAGAAGCGCATAACATGCGTGTTCCAATCGGAGTCTTGAAGCAGATAGGCTGTGAATTACTGCTGTTGACGAATGCCGCAGGTAGCATGGATCCAGATTCTCCACCAGGATCACTGATGTTGCTTGAGGATACGATCAATCTGACTGGCGTCTCTCCCTTGTTTGGAGTGGTCGGAGACCAACGCTTTGTGAACATGACCAACGCCCTAGATCCAGAAATAAACCTGCTGATTGAGTCAGAGTCTTTCAAAGCTGATATTCCATTGAGACGAGGTGTCTATGCTTGGATGACAGGACCACAATTCGAAACCCCATCAGAAATCAGAATGCTGATCACCCTAGGAGCAAATTGTGTGGGGATGTCCACAGTGCCTGAGATCATTCTGGCACGTTATTTTGGATTGAAGGTCGTAGCCCTTTCCATTGTGACCAATCAAGCTGCGGGCTTGAGCGATGAAACATTGAGTCATACTCACACTTTTGAGCAAGCTGCTTTGGCAGGTCCACGGATGACAAAGCTTTTGAAAAATTTCCTGAAAAATTACTAGGCTGCCAGATGATTCCCCAGGAGTTAATTCGTAAGAAGCGTGATGGACTGGAACTTACACTGCCGGAAATTGAATTCTTGGTTGTAGGATTGACCTCTGGGCAACTGAGTGAAGGCCAGGTCGCCGCCTTTGCAATGGCAGTCTATTTTCAGGGTATGACGGCAAAAGAATGTGCAGGATTAACGCGGGCAATGATGTGCTCTGGAGATACCCTCAATTGGAAGAACCTGGAGCTAAATGGACCAGTTTTGGACAAGCACTCCACTGGTGGTATTGGTGATAAGGTTAGCCTCATGCTGGGTCCTCTGGTTGCAGCATGTGGGGGGTATGTGCCAATGATCTCCGGTCGTGGACTCGGCCATACAGGGGGAACCCTGGATAAACTGGATTCGATTCCTGGGTATCAGACTGCACCGGATTTGGTGAAATTAAGAAAAGTTGTCAAGGAGGTAGGCGTCGCTATCATTGGGCAAACTTCAGAATTGGCTCCTGCAGATCGCCGTCTTTATGCGATTCGAGATGTGACTGCCACCGTAGAGAGCATTCCTTTTATTACGGCTTCAATACTCTCCAAGAAACTGGCTGCGGGATTGGATGCTTTGGTAATGGATGTCAAAACAGGATCTGGGGCATTTATGCCAACGCACGATCAGTCAATGGCTTTGGCGAGAAGCATAGTGGCTGTTGCGGATGAGAATGGAGTAAAGACCTCCGCACTGCTGACAGATATGAACCAAGTGCTTGGTTTAAATGTAGGGAACGGCTTGGAAGTTCAGGAAACGATCAAATATCTAAAAAATGAAAAGGTTGATCCTCGACTTGATCAAGTCACCGTCTCCCTCGGTGGAGAATTACTTTTTCTTGGCGGTTTAGTTAGCTCTGCTGAGGAAGGTCGGGCTAGAATCAGGAATGCTCTCGAGGACGGGTTAGGGGCAGAATATTTTGCTAGAATGGTAGCAGCTCTGGGAGGGCCGGCTGATCTTGTAGAGCACAGTGACCGTCATTTAGAAAAAGCCGCTGTGGTTTTGCCCGTGATGGCCAAGGAAAGTGGATATCTTGTGAAAATGGATGCACGGGAAATTGGACTGGCCCTAGTCCACTTGGGAGGAGGAAGAACCCGCGCTGACCAAAAAATTGACTATGCGGTTGGATTCGAAAATTTTGTGGATCTTAATGACTATGTGAGCCAGCAACAACCCATTGCCTGTGTTCACGCACGTACAAATTCTGAAGCAGAGCAGGCGATTCTGAATATCCTGAAAGCATGTGTTATTGCTGAGGAGCCAGAAAAAAATATCCAATCAAATTGCGTTTACGACTGGATTGCCCTTGACCAAGATGTAGAAGAAGACTAATTTTCTTTCCTTTTGGCAAAGTTTGTTAGCGTTCTTCTGGTCCAACTAACATTACTTCTGTCAGTAAAATTCAACTCTCCATCCCAGAGGAGTCCTCATGCCCAAGCCACGAATCTCTTGGTTAGCAGTCCTATGGTTGAGCAGTGTAATGCTGCTGTTAGCCATCACAACCCTCTCAGCAGCCCCCATCAAAGTTGGATTGGTGACCGATGTGGGACGAGTCAATGATCGCAGCTTTAACCAATCTGCCTGGGAAGGTGTTGAGTTGGCCAAGTCCAATCTCGGTTTAGGAGACCGAGACATCAAGTATATCGAAACTCAAGATGCCAAGGATTATGCGGATAACCTGGCTCAATTCATTGAAGCGGAGTACCAAGTCATCGTCACGGTTGGTTTCGCTCTAGGTGATGCAACTGTCAAGGCCGCTAAGGAAAATCCAGATACGTTATTCATTGGTGTTGATCAATACCAAGGTGAAGCGCTTCCCAACTTGGCAGGCCTGCTGTTCCCTGAAGATCAATCTGGATTCTTGGCTGGCGTGTTGGCAGCTGGAATGACGAAAAGTGGAACGATCGCAGCTGTTCTTGGAACGGATCTGATTCCTCCTGTTGTCGCTTTCAATGAGGGTTACATCGCAGGAGCCAAATCAGTGAATCCTAAAATTAACGTTATTTCAACTTATCACCCTGGCGAAATCAGTCAGGCTTTTGTTGATCCAGAGTGGGGTGCGGCAACAGCAAAGCAGGCGATGGATCAGGGTGCTGACGTGATCTTTGGCGCAGGCGGTCTAACTGGAAATGGTGCTTTGCAGGAAGTTGCTTCACAAAAAGGTGTCTACTGCATTGGTGTGGATGCGGATCAGTGGTTTACCGTTCCAGCAGCCCATCCTTGCTTGATCTCCAGCGCAATGAAGCTGATTACACCCGCCGTCGCTGATCTGATCGGACGGGCGCAAGCGGGCACCTTCAAAGGTGGAAATGTGTTTGGGGAAGCTGGATTGGCTCCATTTCATGATTTCGATAGTGCTGTTCCACAGCCCCTCAAGGACATGTTAACAGCCGCTAAAGCTGGACTGGACAGCGGGATCATCAAAACTGGCTACGGCAACTAATTACGTAGGTTCCCTAGTCTTCTCGGAGGTGCTTGAAAGCAAGCACCTCCACTCTCCCTCCTCTTATTCTGCCTCAACCGTTTCATGGCACAGGCAAATTCCAAAGAACCCAAAAGTATTCAAAAGCGAATCTTCCTTGGTGTCCTGCTGATCCCATTCCTTGCTCTGCTGACCTCGCTTGTTGCTGGGGCAGTGGTGATGCTTGCTTTTGGAGATGATCCTATTTTGGCGTATCAAGGGCTTTTCCAGGGAGCTTTTGGAAGTGGGCGCGCTTGGAGTGTCACTATTCGAAAGATGATTCCCTTTATCCTCACGGGTCTCTCTGTAGCTGTCGCGTTCAAAGCTGGGCTCTTCAACATTGGGGCATCCGGGCAGTTTGTGATGGGCTCCGTTTGCTCAGTGGCCATTGGGATTCATTTTGAAGGACTTCCGATGATCATTCATCTCCCATTGGCAATTTTAAGCGGGATGCTGGGAGGAATGATCTGGGGGGCAATCCCAGGACTTTTGAAAGTGACGACAGGAGCTCATGAAGTCATCGTCACAATCATGATGAATTATTTGGCATCACTTTTTGCTGGGTGGACAGTCTATGCTGGTGGAACACAAGGTCAAACTCCAGGTCCACTTTGGGATCGGACTGCGAGGGCAATTTCAGAAACACCAGATGTCTTTGAATCTGCACAAATTCCATGGCTTTTTGGCCCCCCCTATCGTGTCCATTATGGGGTTTTTCTCGCATTGATCGGTGTGGTCGTTGTCTGGTGGTTGATTTACAAGACCACGATCGGCTTTGAGATTCGAACTGTTGGTCAAAATCCAAAGGCAGCCCGATATGCGGGAATTCGTGTGGAAAAAACCGTTGTGTTGACAATGGGACTTGCTGGAGCACTTGCAGGCTTGGCAGGCACAATAGAGACACTTGGTCTGAACCACAAATTTGCCCCAGAGTTCGGTGGTCAGGTTGGTTTTGATGGAATTACGGTCGCACTGCTCGGTCAAACACACCCATTCGGAGTGGTCATCGCGTCTTTTCTATTTGGTGCTTTGGATGCTGGAGCAGCGAAGATGCAGTTTGAGTCGGGTGTCGCCGCAGATATTATTCAGGTCATACAGGCACTGGTGTTGGCATTTGTTGCAGCACCATTGATCATCAAGGCACTATTCCGCCTAAGGTCCAGTGGGGATGAGGAACATGCTACAAAATTGAACACAAGCTGGGGAGGTTCTTGAAATGACATTCTGGTCAAGGACTGCACGCATCTCAGTTTGTTTGGCCCTACTAATGATGATCATGGCAATTTTAGTAGAGATCACACCACTGGGAGAGAATCCATGGATGAGAGTGTTTTTCGGGATCAGTGCTCTGAACTTCACTCTCCGTGCTGCCATCCCTTTAGTTTTAGGGGCATTAAGTGGAGTCCTTTGTGAGCGCTCTGGAATCATCAATATTGGCATCGAGGGAATGATGCTAGCCGGAGCATTTGCGGGATTTGTCGCAAAGTCATCTACGAATGATTGGCCACTTTACGCAAGCCTACTCTTCAGTGTGTTTGTGGCATTGGGAGTGGGTGGACTGATGGGATTGCTGCATGGACTTTTCTCGATCCGTTTCCGCATGGATCAAATCATCTCAGGCACCGTGATCATTATTCTAGCAGCAGGCCTTTCCTCCTATCTCTATGATCGCGATGCAATTTCTTCCGGAAAATTTACACCAATTCCAATCCCGCTCCTCTCAGAAATCCCAGTAATTGGCCCTGTGATATTTAACAATGCGCCCATCACTTACCTAGCGTTGGTTCTGGTCTTCGTTGTCCATGTTGCGATATTCCATACCCGCTGGGGATTGCGCACAAGGGCAGTTGGGGAGCATCCACGAGCCGCAGATACGGAAGGCATCAATGTCAATCGGCAACGTTATGTCAACACAATGTTGGGTGGAATGCTGGCGGGACTAGCCGGAGGATTTCTTGTTTTGGAGGCAGTCGGGCAATTTCAGGAAGGAATGACCGCAGGACGAGGATTTATTTCGCTGGCAGCAATGATTTTTGGCAACTGGACACCTTTCGGAGCATTGGGTGCCGCAACACTATTTGGCTACACTCAAGCCCTGCAGAATGAATTTTTACTGGCTGGGGTAACGACCATTCCGCGGCAGTTTGTCTCGATGCTCCCCTACATAGTGACGATCGTTGCAGTATCTGGTCTTGTGGGGCGAGTACGTCCACCAGCGGCCATAGGAAAGCCATACGATACGGAGGGAAGCAAGTGAGCGAATCAGCAGTTCTGGAAGCTCGCCAAATCAGTAAATGCTTTCCAGGAGTTGTGGCCAACGAGAATGTCAATTTAAGCCTAAATTCAGGAGAAATTCTGGCCCTGTTGGGAGAAAACGGGGCAGGCAAGTCTACTTTGATGAACATCATCTATGGACTGTATCAGCCTTCATCAGGAGAAATTCGGGTGAAGGGCCGGTCTGTCAGAATGCATTCACCTAGGGATGCGATCGATCTGGGGATCGGGATGGTTCACCAACACTTTCAATTGGTCCCAGTAATGACGGTGGTCGAAAATGTCATGCTGGGCAGTGAGAGTGTTCGTCAAGGCCTTTTGGATCGGGAAAAGGTTTCCAAGCGCGTTCAGCAGCTTTCTCAGGATTATCAATTGGAAGTTGACCCGACTGCTCTCGTTGAGGATTTGCCGGTTGGAATACGTCAGCGCGTGGAGATCATCAAGGCGCTTTACCGTGAAGCAGATATTCTGATTCTTGATGAACCCACAGCTGTTTTGACTCCTCAAGAAATTGAAGGGCTCTTCTCCGTGATGGATTTGCTTCGAAAGCAGGGCAAATCTATTATCTTCATTACCCACAAGTTGAAGGAAGTGCTCAGGATTGCAGATCGTATCTCTGTTCTGCGTCGTGGAAAAGTTGTAGGTGAAGCAACTCCCAGTGAAGCAACTGAGCCTGGATTGGCTGCAATGATGGTTGGTCGAGAGGTCATGCTGCAAGTTGATAAACAGGAAGCCAAGCCCGGGAAGCCAGTTCTGCAAGTGAAATGTTTAGAAGCGCGCGATGAACTGGGTGAAATTTGTCTCAGGAATGTGGAGTTGGAGGTTCATTCAGGGGAGATTGTTGGTGTTGCGGGTGTGCAAGGGAATGGGCAGACCGAATTAGTGGAAGTGCTGACGGGACTGCGAGAACTGGATCAGGGGACCTTACTGATCGGAGGCGAAGACCTGACGAATAAGAATCCCCGAGAAATCACAGATCAGGGCAGAATATGTCACGTACCGGAAGACCGTCACGCTTTTGGAATGGTCGCAGGATATTCAGTGGCAGATAACCTGGTTCTGAATTCTTACTATAAGCCACCGTTTGCAAATGGCGTAACGGTTCTGCAGGAAGCTATCGATGAATATGCAGAAGCACTGGTTGAAAAGTTTGATGTTCGTACTCCCTCAGTATACACATCCGGGGGAAGTCTGTCCGGGGGCAATCAGCAGAAAATGGTGATTGCACGGGAGTTGAGTCGGCCGATTCAATTGCTCATTGCAGCACAGCCCACTCGGGGCATTGATGTTGGCTCGATTGAATTCATTCATCAGCAAATTGTTGCCAAGCGAGATGAGGGAGTGGCTGTGCTGTTGGTCAGTTCAGAGTTGGATGAAATACTTGCTCTCTCTGACCGGATTGTCGTGATGTATCGGGGCTCCATCATTGGGGAAGTGGATGGCAAGGAAGCGACCCGCCAACAGTTGGGCTTGCTTATGGCGGGGGTCAAATCAACTGAGACTGGAGTATTAGATTGATAATTTTAAGTCTTTAGAAGGTTTCCCTATCACTCCGCAAATTCCAAATCATCGGCTACCGCATGAATCCCCGCTTGTGCACACTCTTCATCAGAAGCAGAATCTGCTCCTGAAACTCCAATGCCCCCCAGAAAGCGTCCGCCTGCACTGAAGGGTAGCCCCCCCTGTGTTGGAACTACTCCATCTGCGTAGGCCAAGGCACCGATTTCTCCCAAATTTGCAGTGGAGGCTTGGGTAAGTGCGGCGGCGTAGGCTTTTCCTTGGGAAATTTCCGAGGTCATGGGTGAAGCCATTGGATTGCGAGCGAAGGCGGTTAGCCTGCCCTCTCGATTCATCACGGCAGCGGAGACATTGTAGCCTTTTTCTTGGCAGTCCTGAACAGCTGTAAGAGCCATCTGAACGGAGAGTTCGGCATTGAGAAACACAAAGTTTTGAAGTGTCTGGGCCGAAATTGGGCTGTAGGATGCAGAAAGTACAAGGATAGTAATGAAAGTTCTTAGTGTCATGTTGGTTCCACTGAAAAATTAGCTTTAAAGACTTCTCAATCTGCTGAGCTTACTTTCTGTGAGGGACTAGGGAATATTCGAAAATGAAACATTGCCTTGACGCCACGGGAACAGAGGCATAACTTCAAGAAGAGAAGCAAAATAATGTGGCAACTAAAAGCGTACTTAATCGCTTCTCAATGTGACGCAGATTACAACAAGATGCTTAGTAAGGGAAGAGACAATCGAGAATTGGGAAGAGTGAGGAAAGATGCTTGGGGACTATGAAATCGAGATTGCCGTGCTATTGGGTGCATTTAGTTTCTGGTGGCTGATGATTTATGATCGAGATCCAAGGAGAGTTTTCACTTTTCAGGACTCGATGATTTATCTTAAACAAATGTTTCAGTCCGCCTTAAAATCCCTTCCGGTTTTTTGGGCAATTGCCTTTCTTTTGGCTTATGTAATTGTGGAAGCCTGACGAAACGATTTGTCAAAGTTGGATCGCTTCCTCGACAAGCATCACAGGAATATTTTTTCGTACAGGATATAGCCGGTCCCCAGCTTCACGAATTAATCCTCCATCAAGCTTGCCATTGACTTTACGCCCACCGATATTTTGTAGAACTCCCTCCTCAATCTTCTGATTCAAATCAGTGATTTCTTGTTCAGATGCTACTCGAACTGGGGTTCTGTTATCGGGGCAGACCAGAATTTTGACAAATTCAGGATCGAGCATGAATCCTCAAAGAGATGCCTTGACGATCTCTGGTCGCTCCAACGCCTGAGATGCATGATAGACGAGCCTGTCTGTCTGCTTACACTCATTGTAGCGATGGTACTGAATCGACATGTAGGTGTAGACCAACTCTGAGATACGACGCATGTGCTGGCTCAAATTGAAGGACCAGCCATTAGCGTTCCCGGAAATGCTCTTATAGTTTGCCCGCTCCATTGCCATCACCACTGTGTAGCTTTTTGGCCCCTCTGGCGTGTCGATTTGTACAATACCAATGTTCCCATTGATCCCCTTCACAAAGCCTGTTTTGTCCCAAACCTTCACGTTTTTATTGCGAGCAAAGCAGGTTCCATCCTTTAGTCGATCACGTGCACGTGGTCCATTTGGTTGGCCCATCAAGTAGAGAATTTCCTCAGCTGCCATTTCATTTTCGACTCTACTAAATTCTGGCCCCAGTGGTTGATCAGACCAGAGCGTCAGCATCAAGCGGTTCAAGTCTTCTGCAGAGACCTTGTTAAGATAGGTCTTTCCGTAGCGAGGGATGTATTCGACAACCTTCATTTCGTCATAGAGTCCAGTATCAGCCAAAATCTGGTTGACTTTCTTTGGGCCTCCGATCCAGCGCATGACCTTGTTAGTGTCAGAATTACTGCTGAAGCGGATCATTTTGCTGAGTGCTTTTTGGTGATGTTTGTTATGTTTGATTTCTCCCCGAAAACGCTGAAGCATGTAAGCTTGCAGTACGGGCACCTTGATTAAACTAGCAGCTTTGATTTGCACTTCTGGCCGGATGGAAACCAACCTTTCCCCAGTCTCTAGATCCTGGACGACCATGCTCAACTTGTCTTGGGGACTCATTGTTTTCTTATCGTAGGACTCACGCAAAAAGTTCAGAATGCTGGCTTCAAGTGGAGAGGTATATAAACGCTCTGTTGCACTAGTAACTTTGCTCGGAAAATCGGCAGGCTCATAAAACTTTAGATGTCGACGAGCTACCCAACCGGTTGTTCCTTTTGCGGTTTGAACCTTGCGCCATCCATTTTCTTCTGGAAAAGCGCTGACAACATGCATGCCTTTCCGGAGTTTCTCAATTACCTTGTAGTCTTTGCCGGGCCCAGAGCGGAGATTCAGAGTTCGGGTGCTGACTATCGCATAATCCGCTTCTTTTTCATTATAGACTTCCTCTTTTCCACGGGAGAGAATTTTCAGATATTCGGTAGCTACCCACCCTCGTATACGTTTGCCAATCAGCTCTACTTCCACCCAACTCTCATCTGTTTCAGAATGTACTTGGAGCTTGTCGTTCTTTCGAAGAGTGTGCAGTACTTTGTACTTTGTTCCAGCTTGTGCTCTAAGATTTAGCTTAGGGACCTTCACAACCGCATGAAGTTCATAATTGGGTTGTTCCTTGGCAAAACGCAGATATTCTGAAGCGACCCAGCCTAATTCATTTTGGACTTTGACTTTAACCCACCCGTCATCTTGTCGATCTTTAACCTCAACGACCTGATCTGCTTTGAGTGTTCCAATGACTTTACCGCGCTTTTTCGGGGATTGGCGGAGGTTGAGTCGGTTTGCGAGGACAACGGCTTTTTCAGCGCGGGATTGAATAGAGGATTGTCCTGGGCTTTGCCAGAGCATGTGAGGATTGAAGAAATCCTTGTGAGATTCACCCTGAGAATGAGCACTTTGACCAAGACACATCAGACCCAAAAAAGCGGGGACCATGCGGGCAAAGATACTCTTTCTCATTGGGATTTCCTCTCATTAGCGGTAATTCTGTGGGACCGACTGTTAACGACGGCTGATATATACGAGAGATTGGAAACCACCACTTGGATGCAATCGGAAGCCATCGATATTCTCCTTGACCAGAGCGACGTTCTGATTGTGCCATAGGGAAATATAAGGCAGGTCCAGCTGAAGAATTTCTTGGACCTTGTTGTAGTACTTCTTTCTTTCTTGCGGATCGATAGTACTACGCCCTTGTTCCAGCAAACTATCAATTTCAGCGTTGCTGTAGCGAACACGATTTCTACCACCTACATCTGGTAACTCACTACTATGAAAAAGTGAGTAGTAGAAATCCGGTTCCGATACTCCAACCCAACGCAAGGAGAATAACTCGAAGTTTCCTGCCTTTACATCTCCGAAGAACGTGCCCCATTCAAAGGAACGGATCTCAAGGTTGATACCAATCTCTTTGAGCTGATTCTGCAGAATTCGGGCCTGTTGAACAGCATCTCGACTATTGCTGGTTTTATACTCAAGCGTGAGGTTTTCAATGCCGGCTTCCTTAAGGAGTTGACGGGCTTTTTGAGGATCATGTTGATAACTTACCAGCCCAGGTGCCGAAAAATCATTTTGTTTTGTCAGGACACTATCTGCAGCAACAGCTCTACCCTTCTTGAGAAACTCAATCAACTCCTGACGATTGATCCCGTGGGCAATGGCCCGGCGAACTCTTGGATCCTGGAGCTTGGATGATTTCATGTTTAGCCCAAGATACTGATAGTTTAGAGCTGGTCCGGTCATCATCTTATATTCTGTCGCGAGTGAGCCTCTTTCAAATTGGGGAAGTTTATCCAAGGGCACCACATTGATCGCGAGATCAATCTCTCCTTTACGCATCTTCAGAAACCGAGTGTTGGCATCTTGGATGATTTTCAGTTCTAATTCTTCGATAGTCGGTTTAGTCCCGTGGTAGTCATCAAATCTTTTAAGGCTGATTCCATTTGGATCTTGGCTGACTAATTGATAGGGACCCGTTCCAATTAGCTTGGCATTTTCAAGGTCGGAATTTCTAGAGAAGATCGGAATGAAGATATCTAGAAAAAAAGCTGCTTCAGGTTGGAACAAGTGAAAGGTGACCGTACGATCGCCAGTTGCTTCAACAGATTTGAGTTTTTTCGAGAGGAACTGGAACGGAGATTTGGTCTCTGGATCCATAATGTGCTCGAAAGTGAAGCGTACATCCTCTGCATCTAGTTGGGACCCGTCTTGAAAATGTACACCCGCTTTGAGTTTGAGAATCCAGGTTGTATCGTCAGGATGTGTCCAACTCTCGGCTAAACCAGGTACAATGCGAAGTGAATCATCTTGTTGAACCAGGGTTTCAAATAGCAAAACTTGAGTTAGCCGCATACCATTCGCATCAACAGCAAAGCGAGGATCCAAGGATTTTGGTGCCCCATCCAGCGCAATTGTCAGGGGAGCTGCGACGAGTAGATTGACCCAGAAGACAATAGATAAGGTTGTGAGGGTAAAATTTTTCATGAGAGATTTTTGACTGAGAGGAAAAGAGGGAGGGAAGAAGACGGCGGCCCCTGTTGGGGCCAGGAAGCTTAGACGCTTTGGTCTTCGCTTTTCAAACGAGCAAGGTGGATCAGGAAGACGATTCCTGGACAGACCATCATGCCGAAAACCATGATGCCAAAGACTAGTGGCCAACTCAATGCCATAGCCAATTCTCCAGATCTAAGGGTTGAACAAATATAGATTTATTAACACCGAAGCTTTTTTTTAGCAAGGCAGGATGCTTCATTCACTCATCGCAACAACAAACATACCCTCAAAGCGCCGATCTTTTTCCTCAAGGATTTTTTGCAAGTCTAACGCTTCGTTCTTGGTTTTGAAGCCCCCAGCATAGACACGGTAGTTGCGGATTCGTTGATCTGAACGTCGTGCTTCAAAAAAGACTTCTGCTGAATAGATTTGATTGAGATGGGCTTTCACCCGATTGGCTGTCGTAAGATCCGGGAACAATCCAAGGGAAATTTGGAAGGAACTGCTGGAGGGTTTCCTGTACGCTTGCCCAGTGATCAAGTTTTCGTTATTGATTCGATTAACTAGGTTCGACGCTTCCTCTTCGCCATAAAGATTGGTAGAGACAATTTCCGTCATTGGGTTGACTTCATTGACAGTCTCTACTCTAGTTGCGTACCCAGTTCGCTTCAACAAATAGCGATAATCATCCACACACTCTTGGTAGATACAATTGGCAACTTGTACAAAAAATCTTGTAGTCCGTGGCCTCTTGACAGGCTGAGGAGGTGCTTCGACCACTGGGGCAACAGGCAGTTCATCCATTGTTGGAGGAGGGGGCTCTTCTATCACGACAATCTCCTCCACTTCTTGAATTTCATCCAGTGACTCAGCAGCAGGAACAGGTTCTGTGATGGCAGTTGCGTCTTCAGTCAGCAAAGGTGCAGGTGGAGGAGGTGGAGGAGGCTCTTCAAGCATTGCTAGTGCTGGTTCTTCTATGTCCATAGGTGGAGGTGGAGGAGCCATAAAATACATAGCTGCAACAGCCGCTGCTCCGAGTACAGCACCTGCAGCACCTGTGATGATACCCGGAATTAACAGAGGCTTCTTGTCACCGGAGCTTTTCTTCTTCTTTTTCTCAGCTTTGGGTGCAGGACTATCATCAGATGCAGCGGTGGCTGCAGCCGCTCCAGCACCTGCGGCTGCAGCCGCAGCGGGTGCTAATTCATCCTCGAGGTCTTCACTACCAAAGTCATCAGCGTCTCCACCACCGGCACTGAGATCGTCATCTTGAACTTCTAGATCGTCAATAGTAGATAAATCCTCAAAGAATGAATCCAACTCACCATCATCGCCGCCTTCGCTGTCCATAAAGCTGTCGAGTTGATCACCGAACTCATCGTCCAGATCACCAATCCCCTCCAGTCCATCAAGTTCTTCTGCCATAGCTCCTTTTTCCGTCGCTTGCTTGGGTTCGGTATTTCGTCTTGGGGCTTAGCCTAGGAGGTTGGGGGTGTTATCGTGCCGACGACAGTCACCAACTTTGCCTAATTCTTTGGACCATCTTTGCGATTGAGCTAAGCCTCTCAAGAGAAGGTCTGGATGAAAGCACCAGTTTGGGAAGTCTTCACACCAGTATTTTGCACTCCCGCCAGTCAAATAAATCGATGAATCATGTTGTGAACTCTGAGCCAACTCTTGCCGCATTTGCTTGACAAGACCTTCCAACAAATGTCTATAGCCGTTGTAAAGCCCAGCCTGTATACAGCCAGTCGTGGAAGTCTCTATGACAGATTTTATTTGTTCAATCTCTGCCTTTGGTAGATTTGCCGTTCCAATATGCAAAGAATCTAACCACAACCTAGGCCCGGGTAGAATAATTCCTCCCAGAAATAGACCTTGATCGGTCACAGCATCAATTGTGGTTGCTGTGCCAATGTCAACTGTGATGACACTCCTGCGAACCAAGTCATAGGCTGCAGCAGCTACGATTAGTCTATCGATACCTATAGTCAGTGATTCACCAGGTACTAATCTGATCGGGAGCGGGCTTGTTCGCATCAACACAGTAGGTATTACGCCAATCAAATTTCGGACCATTTCCCCGAAAATAGGGGTAATCCAAGGTACCACTGAACAGAGAATCCAGCCCTCAAATTGAGGTTCTTTAAAAAGAGTTTGGTGGCCTTGAATGAACTGAGTGAGTTCCAACTCTAAATTTTCAGATGCAGTCCTTTTTGGAGTCTGCAAATACCAGTCTTCAATCATCTGACTTTTTTCAAAAGCCGCGATGTGGATTGTGGTGTTTCCGATATCAGCAACTAAAATCATGGCTACATCTTGTCATAGTGAATCAGGTCACCAGCGATGTGCGTGTAAAGTTGCCCATTCTCCACTCGAATTTGAGGGAATCCTCGAGGATCAAGTCTTTCAACCAGCCCTGTTTGAATTAGAGAATCCTTGTCCCAACCGACTAGCTGGCCAATGATGTTTGAAGCTACTTGCCATTCTTCAAGGAGTTTCAAAGAACTATCAGCACGAAGTTCCCTGATAATTATTTGTAGATTGTCTAGGATTTCTCTAAGTAGTTCCTTTGGGGAAAAAACGATCCCAGTTGCCGCATGTAAAGTAGTTACTTTATCTTTGAGTTCGGTTGGGAAGTCAGAAGCTGAGCCACTCACATTCAAACCAATACCAATAATCAGGCTATTTAATCCCGCCTGATGCCAAGGTCCTCGTTCAACTAGGATTCCAGCAAGCTTTCGACGTCCATCTAATAAATCATTGGGCCACTTCAGACGTAAATTTGGTATTCCTTTTCCAGATAAGCTTCTAAACAATGCCAACCCACTCCAGAGGGCCCAAAGATGAAGTCTGTCTTCAGAATCTCCGGAGTGAATAACTACTGAAAAAGTCAAAACCTGGTTTGAGGGGCTTATAAAAGTTCTCCCCGCTCGTCCTCTCCCGCTCGTTTGTTTATGGGTCCAAACAGTTAATCCATGCTGTGAACAAAGAGAGATGTTGCCAAGCAGATAGCTATTTGTGGATGGTAACTCCTCAAATTCAAGTAATGGCTTGCCAAGTGGCATTTTAGTTTAATGAAAAGTGATGAATGACCATTCCATCTTTAATGGGCTCTCCTTTGTCATCTCTTTGGATTTGGACAATTGCCTCCACAGATGCGAGGACACCGTCCATCTCTGCTTTCAAACGAATTTGGTACCACTGGCTGAATCGAATGAAGAATTTTTGCTCCGCCTGGCGTGGAAGATAATTGGTTGTTGGGTCGGCATCCAGAGCTGATTGAATTGAGCCAGCTTGCCGATATTCAGCATCAACCATCATGTTTAGCGGGCCAGTGGTTTCTTCCTGCTGCTTAAGGACCGATGCGATATTTGCCGCATTGATGACGTATTCCTGGGTATTGGACTCAAAAAGTTCAGAAGGAATTCGATCCTGATCAAATCGGTTCAGAAATTCAATAATCTCTTCCTCATTGGCCAGATTCACATTCAAACGGGCTTCTCCTACTGGGCTTCCTGCTTCGGGTGGTTTACCCACTGGGTAAGTTGTGAAATAGCGCTCCCAACTTTCCCAAGGAATTCCGCTTTCTCTAAAACCCATGATCAGCCGAAGTTCATCGAGATGATCCAAGCCGCGATTCTTCACGATCTTTTCTTGGCCGTAGTCAAGATAGCTGAGTTGTTCAGCGCCAATACTCCCTAAATAGGGGGTGGTGTAAGGCATCTCTCCATCTTTTGCGTCTAGCCAATCAAAGATATTTCCGTAGATCTGCATGACTTGATCTTCAGCAAGGTAGGATGGGATCCCTTCCTCTACTGGCACACCATCTACAGTAGTTATTGGAAGGTTGCTGACCATTTGGAAAAATTGTGAACTGAGTCGGAGATCATAGTCATTACCTGGTACAGGAGTTCCTTCTCTTAGTAATCGATTCAGGTTGAATAGGTGATCAATCGGTCGAATGACAGGGCTGTAGAAAACGATATCCTCGAAGTCTTCAAGAATACCCTGAGGCAGTTGCGTTGGTGGCGGAGGATTCAAAATAGAAGCGTTTTCAATTCCAGCCAATGCGTTCAATTCTTGTAGAAATTGGAGATCCTGACGGAAGAAAGTTATTTCATCTCTTGTTTGCAGGCCCTCGAGAACAGCCTTTAACATTGATTTTACAGCATTTCTTGCTTGAAATGATGCTTGAAAATTCCTGATTCCACGGGTTTCCAAGGTTGTTTGAAATGAAAACTCAACCATGAAAATTGAGAGGAGCATTAGAATGACCAAAGTCAACAATAATGCCATTCCTCGTCTGGAACTAAATTGCTGTCGGTTCATTGATTGTTTCAGAAGCTGCATAGCCTGATGATGCAGGTTCAAGAGGCAGAGCTTAAGCTGGGTGGCGCTGAATCAGTGTCTCCTTGGCGGAAACGATTGAATTGCTTTAGGAGATAAGGGTAACGATCTGAATCAAGGGGAGTAATTAAGATAGCTCGCCGAATTGTCTGAATCGCTTCAATGGGTTGGCCAGACTGGAAGTAGGCTTCAGCAAGAGTATCTAGATGATCCACAGATGCCTGAAGTCTGACGGCTTTTTGAGCCATGCTCAATGCTTCGGAAGTATTTCGAAGTTTAGGATCTCCACTGGTCAAGAACGTCCAAGCTAGATTATTTAAACTTGCGGCATGATCAGGTTGGAGACTCAATACTTGTTGGTAAAGACGGATCGCCTCTGGTTCTTCTTGTTGTAGTGTTTTTAAGACCGCTAATCGAAAGTTACCCCAGACAGCGTTCGGATAAATCTTCAAAAAACGAGCATGATGCTGTTGACTGCGCTCGAGTTGATCTAGATCCGCATAAACACTGCCTAAGCGGGCGTGTATCCAAGGATGGTCAGGTACTTCGTCCAAGATGCTTCGATATATTGTCTCGCTACGGACCAGGCTACGATTAGATTCTGCTTCCATTGCCAGTTGAAAGCGAACCCAGATTGGTTGAGTGAAAACCTCTTTGAGCTCAATTTCCTGACTTGGGAGAGTCTCTCCTGTACGCATTTGATGCGCTAGCCTGCGTAAAATTTCCTTTTGAATAGGGGGTAATGAAGCATTTGTAAGTTGTTGGCGAGCCCGGCCGAACTGCAAAGACATCGTTGATTCAAGTGTTTGCAGAATCACATCTTTCTGAGGTCCAAGCCACAGTTCCAATTCCATTGGGGGCTGCAAAAGTAAAAATTGATACCAGGTCCAAAGATCCCAGTCGTGGTTGAGCAAAGAATATTCTACTAATTTTAAAGAAATATGAGGTTTGCCCAGTTTTCGGTAAGCAAGAGCTTGGTGGTTCAGTAGTGGAACTCCTCCAAGATCTTTTTCTATAGAACTGAATGCAGTTAGTGCTTCGGTCCATTTGCCTTGAATTTCCAACAATCTACCTAAGAGAATTTTGAGTGAAGCAGATTCCGGTGATTCCTCCATGGCTTTCTCAATGACTTTTTCTGCATCTGCATATTTTTCATCGTGAAGGAAAATCTCAGCCAACTTGACTCCTGCCCATTCTGATTCAGGAAACTGGCCCAGCATCTCTATCAAATCGGCTGAAATATCTTTTGAGGCTTCCTGGGCTAACTGTAATTCAATCCAGAATTGCCACATTTTTTCAGATGGGACATTACCTTCAAGAGTATCAAGAATTCTCTGCTTAGCCTGATTGTTGAGCCCAATCTTTTGTTCGAGCGAGACAACCTGAAGAATCAAATTTTCGTTCTCAGGTTGTTTAGATAGAAGTCTCAACAAGAGCTTGTGAGCTTCTAGTGGTCTTTGAATTCCTTGGTAAAATGTCGCTAGTTCTTGATAGATCTCAGAATGGTTTGGATATCGTTCGAGCCCTTTCAATTGATGCTTTTCGTAAGACTCAAATTCCAATTCGTTGAGGTAAAGCATCCCCAAAGTTTGGTGCAGTGCGAATGAAGTCCTCTCGGGATTCTGCATCCACGATTCCATCAATTGAATGGCCTCTCTTGAGCGATTTAATCGTTCGTAGCATTCAGCGAGTTGTTGCAAAGCCCAACGATTTTCTGGATTGGTTCTCAAGCCTTCTTGAAGCCAAAAGCTAGCGTCTTCCCAGCGTTTAGAAACAAGATAAAGTTGCGCGAGGCGCAATTGAGCCCATGTGTAATCGGATCTGAGGGCCAATGCGGATTGGAGTAGTCGGCGACCTTCATCTTCATTGCCACTTTGCCAGATGACTGTGCCAAGATGAGCAAGTGTCCAGGAGTCTTTCGGGAATCGGTCGTTCATCACTAGGAGAGTCTGACTGAGGTCTTTCATCACACTCTGATCACCTTGATCAAGCAATTCTTCTAAAAGGGAGGCATACATCTGGAGAAGATTATAGTCTTCGGGCTCCAGCCTGAGCGCCTTTTTGATGGCTTCGACGGCGGAATGAAGTTCTCCAGCTTGTTTTTGTAGAATTGCGATTTGCTGCCAGACTGCAGCTTGTTGGGTGTTAAAGTTCGCTGCAGTTTTGAAAGCCGCCAGCGCTTGTGTTGTCTGGTTTTGGCGACTGTGGAGCATTCCTTTCCAGAACCAGGCTTCTGGAAGTTCAGGATTCAGTTGAAGTGCTTTTGAGAGGTCATTCAGTGCAGCTTGATTTTCTCCAGCTTGGGCTCGAAGTTGGGCTCGATCTAAGTAGAGACTTGCACAATTACAGGATTGAAGTCGTTCTTCGCTGTAATAATCTAATGCTGCTGTGTTTTGTCCAGAACTTAAATATAGACGCCCCAACGAGGAGGCTAGTCGCTCAGAGGTAGGAATGTTTTTTAACCCTGCTTCATAAACTTGTTCTGCTTCAAGAAGTTGCCCGGTTGAGTGGTAGTACGATGCCAAACGGAGGTATCCCAACTCGTTGCTTGGATCGATTAGTAAAGCTTCCCATTCAGCATATGCAGGATCCTGCGGCGCTAATTGAACGTGCAAACATCCGTTCAAAGTTCCTAAACTGCAGATAAAGCCAGCCAAAATCGTTAGATCTTTTACAAGTGAAAAGGCAATCCGCATACTGTTCTTGTATGAAGCGTTTCTTGTAATTATAGAAGGATCTCTGTAAAACGAATCACAACCATGAAAAAATTGATTCTACCGAAACCAAGCGAGCGAAACAAAGCATTTTCCAAACCCAAATGACAATAACTCTAAGACAGCTTGCGGAACAGGCTAGAAGCGCATCGAGGCAACTAGCTAATCTTTCAAATGAACGAAAAAATGAAGTACTTTTGGCATTTGCTAAAAAGATTCGGGAAAATACTGAGCTCATTCTAGCGGCCAATAAAAAAGACTTGGAGTCTGCGGACAGATTGAAAATTCAGGGAGAGCTGAGCGACAGTTCTATCCAACGTCTCAAACTGAACGCTGGAAAAATTGAGCAAATGGCAAAAAATTTTGAGAGTGTTGCTGCTCTTCCTGATCCAGTAGGCCAAGTTCAACTGGCGACTAGGCTCGATGAAGGGCTGGATTTGCATCGAGTATCTTGTCCCATCGGAGTGCTGCTTGTGATTTTTGAATCACGGCCTGAGGTGGTAGTACAAATCTCAGCATTGACTCTGAAATCTGGAAACGCTGTCATTCTTAAAGGTGGTAAGGAAGCTTCTGAATCAAATGCGTGTTTGTTCGGCATTCTCGATCAGGTTCTGGATGAGTTTACTGATCTGCCGGCTGGCACTGTGAATTTACTACAAAGTCGTGAGGCTGTCAGCGAGATTGTACAGCAGAATGATTGCCTTGATCTGATCATCCCAAGAGGTAGTAACGCTCTTGTACAGCACATCCAACAACATTCAAGAGTTCCAGTGCTTGCTCATGCGGATGGTATTTGTCACGTCTACTGGGATCGATCTGCAATCATAAGCAAAGCAATGGAAATTATTATTGATGCCAAGACAGAATACCCAGCGGTCTGTAATGCCATGGAGACCTTATTGATTCATGATCAAATCCCAGAAAGTGAAATCAGGCAGATGCTCACTAACTTATTGGAAGCTGGAGTCGAGCTACGGGTCTGTTTAGCGATCATGAAAAAATTCAGTAGTAAATTAGACAGATTGGTTCACGCATCTGAACAGGACTGGTCAACAGAATACACAGATCTGATTTTGTCAGTCCGTCTGGTCTCCTCCCATGAGGAAGCAATTGGACACATCAACAAATATGGCTCCGGCCACACAGATTCGATCATTACAGAGGATAAGTCGATTGCAGAAAAATTTATGGATCAAGTGGATGCAGCTAATGTTTTTTGGAATGCCTCGACTAGGTTTGCTGATGGTTTTCGATATGGCTTCGGTGCAGAAGTAGGGGTCAGTACTTGTAAAACTCACGCTCGTGGTCCTGTGGGATTAGATGGTCTCGTAATCTACAAATATAAATTATACGGCAGTGGCCAAGGAGTGGCCCGATACCATGAAGGAGGAAGGCCATACCTGCATCAACCTCTTTCACGCCTAAATTGACTGCAGAAAACTGAAAGGAGATGAAATGAGAATGATTCTTTTGGGGCCACCTGGCTCAGGCAAGGGTACCCAAGCACAAAATCTGATGCAGGACTACGGGATGGTGCAACTATCAACGGGGGACATGCTTCGTGCAGCTGTTGCTGCAGGCTCTGAGGTTGGCAATCGAGCTAAGGCTGCGATGGATGCAGGTAAGCTTGTTTCAGATGAAATTGTTGTGTCCATTATTGAGGAGAGAATTCAGCAGGAAGATTGTGCTGGTGGGTACTTGCTAGATGGATTTCCAAGAAACGTGACCCAGGCAGAGAAATTGGACGAAATGTTACAGGAGGCAGGGCAAAATATTGACTACGTCATTCAACTGGAAGTTGATGATGAACTGCTGGTCGAGCGTGTGACAGGTCGTCGGATTCACAAGCCAAGCGGTCGAAGCTACCATATCAAGTTTAATCCCCCACAGGTTGAGGGGAAAGACGACGTCACTGGGGAAGATCTAATTCAGCGTCCAGATGACAATGAAGATACGATTCGTGAGCGTCTGAATACCTACCATGCTCAAACAGCTCCGCTCATTGACTACTACGGCAATCAGGGCATCTTGCGTAGTGTCAACGGGATGCTCGGTTTGGATGAGGTCTATTCTGCCATCCGAGGGGTAATCTCATGATTAAAAACTTCTCGCTTTCAAAATTACATTTGTGATTGCGAGGAGATCTTGTTCAATTTTACCAATTGTAGAAAACCATCTCGAATGTTCTTCCCACTCTAATTTCCTTGCCGATTCAGAAACTCTGGCTCTTGAAGCATTTGTAATTTTTCAGCAGATTCCCCTTCTATTCTCCTGAGTAATAATTTACACAACTGTTGACCCGCCGCCTCCAAGGAAGAGTGATAGGCATTGATTCGTGGAGTGTTGAACTCCAAGTAATTTGTTCCTTCGAACGCGATCAAATCTAGATCTTTCCCTAAGATAAGATTTGCTGAATTCATCTCGGTTAAAATCCCCAGCGTAGTCGATACAACGGGAGAGACAATCGCAGTTGGGGGATTGGGAAGTTCTATGAATTGCTGCAGAACTTTTCTTCCAGCCTCGAAAGATAAAGCAGTACTTACCTGCAATTCCGCCTGGAAGCACAATCCACAACTCTCCAATCCTCTTATAAAGCCATCAAGCCGATGTCCGGAATAATTTAACACTTCTGGTGGATTGATCATTCCAATTCTTTGGTGACCCAGCTTGGATAGCCTGTGAACAGAATTTTCCGTAATCCATTCATGTCGGACATCATAGAAAGCATTGGGCTCAGGAAGTTTTGTTCGGCCGAAAGTGACAAACGGAAATTGTTGTTGTTGTAGGTAGCGAACGCGTGAATCATCATTTCGTGTTTGACCAATGATCACACCGTCAGCTAATTGGCCCTCGACAATGCGCTTGATTGGCTTAAGCAGATCTTCTTCTTCAAGTCTTGGCTGAATCGTCAGGGTGTATGGGCTGTCCTGTAGCGAGCGGAGAATCCCTTGGCAATAGAACATGAAGCCCATGGCTGGGAAGGCACTCTGTGGTTCTGGGGATAAAATTAAAGCGATGGTGTAGCTGCGCCCAGTTCTAAGAATCAATCCTCCCTGGTTGGGGACATACCCCAATTTTTCTGCAGCTGATTTCACACGCTGGATGGTTTCGGGGCGCACCTCTGGTCCATCTTTGAGTGCCCTGGAGACCGTTGTTACCGAAAGCCCCAGAGCTTTGGCAATGGTCTTTAGATTGGTGCGTGATCGAATCATGCTCTCTAACATTGACGAGCCAGTTGCGCTGGATTGTCCTTGCTCTATTTGTCTGAGTAGTCAGGACAGACGATGGATCAATTTTCTCAAGAATTGCTCGCCCTGCTCCATCTGATCAATAGAGATGAACTCATTTGGCTGATGAGCCTGATCAATCGATCCGGGGCCACAAATGACTGTGGGAAATCCTGCTTCCTGAAATTGGCCCGCTTCTGCGGCATAAGCCACCCGGGAGCGAACAGTGTTTCCTGCCAAATCTTGAGCAAGTTTCAGGGCTGGACTGTCTGCTACTTCCTGAAGTGGGGGTGTATCGGCCAAGATCGTTGTTTGTATATCAGCGTCCTGATGAACCGCTTGCATCTTTGGCAGAATAACCTCCTGGCAAAATGCTTGAAATTCTTCAAAAACGCTCAAGGCGTTTTCTCCAGGAATGACACGTACATCCCAGAGAAATTCGCACTGACGTGAAATAATGTTTAGTGCAGTTCCTCCATGAACAACACCAGAATGAACAGTCGTGTGGTGTGGTAAGAACCCATTGTTAGTTGGCGTTGCATCTCTAAAGCGGGCCTCTCTCTCTGAAAGCCAGTTGATCAATTTAGCTGCGTTCATCACAGCACTAACCCCACGATGTGTTTGGCTGGAATGTGCCTCGTACCCGGTCACAACAGTTCGGAAAGCACCAATTCCCTTATGAGCAGTAACGGCTTCCATCATCGAAGGCTCACCAACAATCACAGCTTCCGGCTTGGGTATTCGTTCCTTGATTTGATCGATCAGTCGTGGAGCCCCCAAACAGCCAATCTCTTCGTCATAGGAAAGAGCCAGATGGATCGGCTTCCGAAGTGATTTCATCTCTGGAAGTAACGAGAGAGCAATTGCGCTGAAGCCCTTCATGTCACAGGTCCCTCGCCCGTAAAGCTTGTCTTGCTTCTGAGTCAGTTCAAAAGGATCTGTGTTCCAAGGCTGACCATCAATTGGAACTACGTCCGTATGCCCGGAAAGAATGATCCCACCTTCGACAGCAGGGCCAATCGTAGCGTAAAGATTAGCCTTGGTCCCTTCATCATTCGGAACTCGAACAGCGGTAACACCGTGTTTGCCCAACCATTCATCAACAAAGTCAATCAAGGGTAAATTGCTATCTCTCGAAACTGTGGGGAAACCGACTAGAGTTTTTAGCATTTCAGTGGAATTCATTGTTTTCCTTTGGAGAATTAGATTTTAGACGACGGCTTTCCCATTTTTAACAACCAGTCGGTGGTTTTTTCGTTCACTCACTTGAAGGATATTTTCCAAAGGGTTGCCATCAACGATAAGGAAGTCTGCAAAGCAGTTCTTTTGAATTCGCCCTCTTTCTTTGAGGGTCAGCAGATCTGCAGCATTGGATGTTGAGAATTTCAAAGCATCGAGGTTGCTGATGCCAATGTCGGTCATGAAGCGCAATTCTCCGGCGTTGGCGCCGTGTAAATTATATGGAGTTCCTGCATCAGTCCCCATCGCAATTTTGCCACCAGCTTTGTAAAACATCTTGATTGATTCCTGATGGCGATCCTTGATACGCAGAGATTTCTCAACCGCAAAGGCCGGAACTCCACGATCTTTATTCTCCACGATATTCAGCAAGGCAGAAAGGGTTGGCACCAAGTAGGTACCGGCTGCCAGCATTTCTTCAACACATTCATCTGTGAGAAAAATACCGTGTTCAATTGAATCAATCCCAGCTCTTACCGCATTGATTACTCCCTCAGAGCCTTGGGCATGACTCGCACAAGTTTTATTGAAACGATGACCTTCATGAATACCTACAGTCAGTTCTTCAAAACTGTAATGAGCATCTTCAGGGTTGACGCCTGGAGTCATGACCCCTCCGGTTGCCATGATTTTGATCACATCAGATCCTGCATGGACCTGCTCACGAACTGCCTTGATGACTTCATTTGGCCCATCCGCCACCCTACCGAAAGCATTTCCATGCCCGCCAGTCATACAGATCATTTGACCAGCAGCAAGAATAGTTGGTCCCAGTTGGCGTCCTGAGTTACAAGCGTCTCGCACAGCAAATTCCAAGAAGTCTTTGCCTCCCAGATCTCTTAAGGAGGTAACCCCTGAGCGAAGTGATTCTTGAGCTCGGTCCAAGGCTCTCATGACCAATTCTCCAGGTTTTGATCCACCAACCTTGGATTTTGGATCCCCCTCCCCACCGTAGATTAAGTGAACGTGGCAATCGATTAATCCTGGTAAGAGTGTGCCTCCGGATAAGTCAACACGTTCCCCAGCAAAGCCTTGAAAATCCCCAACTGGGCTGACTTCCTTAATACGCTCGTTTTCCACGAGCACTGCCTGACCTTCTAGTACCTGATGAAGTCCATCATAGATTAGACCCCCAGAATAGAGCGTTTGCTTAACCATTTTATTCTCCCAGAACGGATTGAAGCATTGGCAAAGTAAGTTGGTTTTTCAAAGTCTTTGCTCCTCAACAGCATGGCAAGCCACTTGACTAGACTGGCTGGTGATTGGTAAAGGTAGCTCAGTTTTGCAGCGTGCAGTTGCGTATGGACATCTTGGGTGAAAGGAGCAACCTGGCGGAGGAGTGATTGGACTTGGCACTTCCCCCGCAACTGGGGTTCTTGGGCGTCCACTGAATTTTAGGTCAGGGATCGCGTCCAACAACATTTGGGTGTAGGGATGCTTAGGTTGATTGAACAAACTCTTGGTGTCAGCCCATTCGACCAGCCGACCCAAGTACATGACTCCCACAAAATCGGAGATGTGGTAGACCACTGCCAAATCATGGCTAATGAAGAGATAGGTTAAGCCAAGGTCTCTCTGCAGTTTTTTCATCAAGTTGAGAATCTGTGCTTGAACCGAGACATCTAATGCACTCGTGGGTTCATCACAAATCAAAAACTCAGGATTGCTCGCCAAAGCTCTGGCAATTGAGATTCGTTGACGCTGTCCTCCAGAAAATTCATGAGGGAATTTTAAACCATCAGCAGCCGAAAGGCTGACCTGCATGAGCAGCTCGGCTACTCTTTTTTGAATTTCTTTTTCATCGCTCAATAATCGATGTGTTCGAATTGGCTCAGCAATGATTTCTGCAACCCGCCAGCGAGGATTAAGGCTGGCGTAAGGATCTTGGAAAATCATCTGCATCTTCCGACGCATTGGTTCCATGGCCTCTCGGGAATTCAACCCACTAAGATTAACTCCTTCCAGGTTGACAGAACCAGCCGTCGGTTCATAAAGTCTAACGACCAGACGAGCGACAGTTGATTTCCCGCAGCCTGATTCTCCAACCAAACCGAATGTTTTTCCCGTTGGTATCTTGAAATCAACATTTTCAACAGCTTTCAAGCTGATCTTCCCAGTCCCATTCAGCAAACGATTCAGCAGTGGAGGTGATACATCGAAGTGCTTGGTGAGCCCTCGCACTTCCAGCATGGGTGCTTGATTCTCACTCATTATGAGAGCTCCGAAGGAACTGCTGAATCCTCGAAAAGCCAGCAGGCGACACTGGATTCATCAACTGGTTGCAGCTCAGGTCGATTCTTTCTGCAGCGATCACTCACGTTTGGACACCTTGGATTGAAGGCACATCCTTCAGGAATTTCTGCAAGCCGTGGCATAGATCCATGAATCTGCCGTAATTCCTCTTCAGTGTCCCCAATGGTTGGAATCGAACCCATCAGTCCCAGAGTGTAGGGATGTTTTGCATTTTGAATGACCTTGCGGGCCTCACCAATTTCGACCAATCGCCCAGCGTACATAACCGCTACTCGATCAGCAGTTTCCGCAATTACCCCCATGTCATGGGTGATCAGCATCACAGCCGTTCCATACTCTCGACAGAGTCTTTTCAATACACTGATGATCTGTGCTTGGATCGATACATCGAGTGCGGTGGTGGGTTCGTCGGCGATGATTAATTTTGGATTTGCGCAAAGGGCCAACGCAATGACAACCCTTTGGCGCATGCCACCGGAAAATTGGTGAGGGTATTGGTCGATCCGTACTTCAGGAGAGGGAATCCCTACTTCTGTAAGCCAGTCGATCGCTTGTTTGCGAGCAGATTTTTCATCTAGATCGGCATGAGTTTGCAGGGTCTCTATCAATTGTTCTCCAACCCGAAACAAGGGATTGAGACTGGTCAGCGGGTCCTGAAAAACCATCCCAATTTCTCGTCCTCGAATCTGCCGGATCTGCTCCTGTGCAAGATTGTCAATGCGTTTCCCAGCAAGGCGAACTTCTCCTCCAGAGATTCGACCTGGTGGTTCAAGTAATCCGATGATAGCAGCACCAGTGAGAGATTTGCCGGCACCAGACTCTCCAACAACCCCAAGAACCTCTCCTGCTTTGATCTCAAAGCTGACATCATCGACAGCGATCAGAGTCCCCCGACGTGTTTGGAAATCAACACGGAGATTACGAACCTCAAGCAGGTTGCTTTCAGCAGGAGTAGTCATCAACGTAGCTTTGGATTAAGGGCATCACGCAACCAATCGCCCAGAAGATTGACCGCCAGCACAAGAATTACCAAAGCTGAGCTTGGAAAAATCGTCATCCACCACTCTCCTGAGAAAAGGTACTGCTGACCAATACGAATCAGTGTCCCCAATGACGGACTTGTTGGGGGTACCCCCACACCCAAAAAAGACAACGTTGCTTCAGTAAGAATGGCCAGGGCGAGGCTGAGAGTAGCAATCACCAGTACTGGACTGATCACATTGGGAAGAACATGCCGAACCATGATCCAGAAGGGATGCACTCCAATCACCTTGGCAGCTTGGACATATTCCTTATTTTTCTCAACCAGGGTCGAACCTCTAACGGTCCTTGCAAAATTAACCCATTGCGATGCTGCAATCGCCAGTACCAGCACATAGAGTTTAAGCTCGTTGTAGGCAGCCTTGGGGAGCAGGCTACCAACAATTCCATCGATCAATAAGGCAATCAGAATCGCTGGGAAAGTCAATTGAACATCGGCAACGCGCATGATGAAACTATCAAGTCGACCACCCAAGTAGCCGCTCAGTAGGCCAAGTAAAGTTCCCACGATGGCTGACACGACCACTGAAGCAAAGCCAACTCCGAGTGAAATTCTCAGACCAAACATCATTCCCGAGAGAATGTCTCTTCCTTGATCATCTGTTCCTAATAGAAAATTGGGATCTGAGTTTGTTTCCCAGGCAGGTGGCAGATAGGCATTCATCAAATCAAGTGTCTTCAGATCCAAAGTTTGGTGAGGGGCAATCCATGGTGCCAGGAAGGCAGCCAAGAACATGATCATCGTGATGATGAACGCTGACACAATGACAGGGGAACGTCGGAAGCTGTAATAGAGATCGCTATCTTGCGCACGCTTAAAATAATCAATCAGCCGAGCGATCAGGCCTTGGTTTACCTCTAAGATGTCATGTTGTGAATTCAATACGCCCCCCGACCCATTGAATCGAGGCGCAAGCGTGGATCAACAATGAAGTAGAGAAGGTCGACAATCAGGTTGATCAACACAAAAAGAAAAGCAATCAGCACCAGGTAGCTCGACATGACTGGGATATCGACAAACTGGATTGCTTGAAGAATCAAAAGCCCCATTCCAGGCCACTGAAAGACTGTTTCCGTGATGATCGAAAATGCTAGCAGAGAACCGATTTGCAACCCTGTTATGGTGATCACTGGCACAAGAGTGTTTTTCAGGGCATGTCGAAAATGAACCGCTCGGTTTCTCAGTCCACGAGCTCTCGCAAACTTGATGTAGTCAGTTCGGAGAACTTCTAACATCTCAGCGCGAATCAAGCGCATAATCAGAGTCAACTGAAATAAAGCCAAAGTGATCGAAGGCATGATCAAAGAGCGCCAACCATCCAATGTCAGAAAACTGGTTGTCCACCATCCTAGGTCTACCACCCCTGCTCTTCCAAAAGTCGGAAGCCATTGAAGCCAAACGCCAAAAATTAAAATCAGGAGGATTCCAATGACAAAGGTGGGCAAGGAGATTCCAATCAAGGAGATAGTGAGGAACAATCGACTCAGCCAAGAGTTACGATTCAAGCCGGTGTAGACTCCCATTGGAACTCCAATCAGCAGGGCCAACAGAGCGGAAACAAGAACCAGTTCAATCGTTGCAGGTAGGCGATCTGCAATCAAATCTTCAACAGGGACACCCACTCGATAAGACATCCCAAACTCGCCCTGCACAATGTTTCCTACATATTTTACGAACTGAAGGGGCCAGGGATCATTCAGACCTAATCTTTCACGCAGTAGTTCTCTTTGTTCAGCCGTAGCGTCTTGCCCCACCATATTGTTGATCGGGTCACCAACAAATTGAAATAGGGCGAAGGAGACAAACGACACTGACAACATCACCACAACGGCTTGAAGGAGTCGCTGTATGATGAAGGCCAGCATGATGGGTTTGGGGGGGAGAGTTGGTTTAAGCGGAGTTAGCAGCGATCAGTTTGTTCTGACCGCTGCACTTGATTGAATCAGTTCATCACGACGTAACGTAGATCTACATCATTGAACGGACGCTGAATCACTGACTTGACGGTATCTTTACGAACACCCCAGGCCAGTGCCTGCTGGTGCAGAGGAATATGGCCGAAATCATCCTTATGGATCTGGAAGGCTTCGCGAATCATCGTAGTTCGCTTTCCTTCGTCCATCTCAGTTTTGATCATTTCGGTCAATTCATCGACTCTTGGGTTGTTGTATTGACCACAGTTATAGTCACCGTGACCTGGTTTGCCCATAGTCATTAACTGCATCAAAGGATTCAGAGCATCATAGGAACCTGGAGTCCAACCCAACATGAAAAACGTGGTGTTGTTCTTTTCAGGCAAACCAATCTTGTTGAAGTGCTTTGACTTCGTCTGGAAATTGGGTGTGACCTTGATGCCAACACGCTCCAACATGGGTACAATCGCGGTACAGATCTTTTCATCGTTGACGTATCGATCATTTGGGCAATCGAAAGTAATCGGGAAACCGTCCGGATAACCTGCTTCTGCCAGCAATTTTTTTGCTCCATCTGGATCATACGGAGCGCGGTCATTCATGTCATCCTGAAAGCCATTGATTCCTGGCGCAATCATCAATCCTGTTGGAGCAGCTGCGTTTCGCATCACCACTCTCTTGATCGCATCAATGTTGATTGCCTGGAAGACCGCTTGGCGAACTCGCTTATCCTTGAAGGGATTTTTACCAGTGCCTGGCATGTCCAAGCTCTCATCTCTCCACTGATCAAATCCTAAGAAGATCGTCCGGAGTTCTGGTCCCTGCATGGCCAAAGTATTCGGATCGTTCTCTAGACGATTGACGTCTTGAAGTGGCACTGGATACATCAAGTCGATTTCTCCAGAAAGCAAAGCCGCTACTCTTGTCGCATCATTTGCAATTGGCGTAAAGACAGCCCGAGTCAGGTTGTGCTGTACATTGGCTTTGTTCCAATAGTTGGGGTTTGGTTCCAGAACCAAGCGAGTATCCTGAACCCACTCTACAAGCTTAAACGGGCCTGTGCCATTCGCATTCACATTTGCAAAGTTGGTAGAACCACTTGCCCGAACAACTTCAAATGCGTTATTGGCTTCAGTCCACTCTTTGTCCACAATGTAGAAAATTGGCATGTTTAACAAAAGGATCGGATCTGGTCCTTTTGTGATGATATCCACAGTGTGATCATCCACTTTTCTGACTTCTTTGACGGTCGCCAGAGCAAAGCTCATATCAGATGATTCTTGAGTCTGACGATTGTATGAAAAGACTACGTCATCAGCATTGAAGGCATTTCCGTTGTGGAACTTAACGCCTTGTCTTAGCGAAAATCTCCAGGTAGTAGCATCCACTTTCTCCCACTTTGTGGCGAGATCTGGTTCCAATGAAAGATCAGCTTTCCGATGAAGTAACCTTCCATAAAGATTCCCTTTCATCGTATTGGTGGGACCCTCGTTGTTGGCGTGAGGATCGAGGCCTAGGACATCACCTGTCGTGGCATAGCGGAAAGTCTTCGCTTCAGCGATGCCAGCAAGGGTTACCGCAACCCCCATTAGTAAGAGTTTCTTGAATACATTTCGCATGATTGCTTCTCCAATTAGGGTTAGTGGTTCAAGCGAGGTGCAGAAGATTTATATTTTGGATAGGAATTGTCAAGTTTCGCATGTCAATTCAACTCGTTGCGTTGAATTTGACCATCTTGAATGATCATTTGCCAACGTGCATCGGTTAATAGATTGATGTCTTCCAATGGATTACCCTCTAACACAAGGAGATCCGCAAGAGCTCCTGGAATAACCTCTCCAAGTTCACCAGCCATCCCAAGAATTTCAGCGTTCGTCTTAGTCGCAGATTCCAAGATCTCAAAGGATGATAAAACCTCTGAGCGTACTTTGAATTCCCTGCGTTGCTCTGAATGAAGTGGCCCTAGTAAGTCAGTCCCAAAGCCGACTTTGGTTCCTGCTTCTTTGCAGACCTCAAGCGACCGGAGGCCATACTTCAAAACATTCTGAAGCTTAAGGATACTCACCTCTGGCAGCCCCAAGTCTTTGCCATTTTCTTCCATGGCAAAATAAGTGATCAGAGTAGGTACGATGTAGGCCCCTTTCGAAGTTGCGAGGTGAGCTGTTTTGAGGTCAATCAAGTTGGCATGCTCAATAGTACGAACGCCACAGTTAAGGGCATGGGTGATGGCCTCAGCAGTGTAGGCATGAGCCATCACGTAGGTTTTCCAATGCTCTGCTTCTTCAACAATGGCACGAAGCTCCTCTTCAGAATACTGAACATTAGCGATCGGGTCATATGGTGAGGCCACTCCACCAGAGACCATTGCCTTGATCTGATTGGCACCTTGTCGCAATTCCTCTCGGGTTGCCTGTCGAACAGCAGAAATGCCATCGGCTAATCTTGAGGTGAGTGCTGCTCCACTCGAACAACCGCAGGGTTCTGGGTGCGCTTGGGTTCTCCGACGGAAATCCCCATGTCCACCAGTTTGACTTAGGGCTCGACCTGCAATCCAAATACGCGGACCACGAATCAAGCCCTGTTCCTGTGCGGCCTGAATCCCCCAATCTGCTCCGGCTGCATCCCTCACAGTAGTGAATCCTCTGTCGAGCATCTCTCCCATTAACTTGCCAGCCATTGCGGTCACTAAAGTCTGCGGAATGCTGTCGACATTGCGGATATTTAGGTCACTGAGGATCACGTGGCAGTGGGCATCGATCAATCCGGGCATTAGGGTTTTGCCCTTCAAATCAATCCGCGTTGCATTGCCCATTTGGATTGGTTGATCACTGACTTCCCTGATTCGCTTCCCCTCAATCAAGATTGAGGTGTCTGGCCTTGGTTCATGAGAATTTGCATCAACAAGGGTACAGTTCTCTAAAATCGTGAGGTTCATAAATCTACCTGTGAAGTTTAGGATTCTTTGAATTTTAGCCCTAAATTGCCGAATGAAAGTTAATTAAGCACTTACCTTCGAAAGATACTCTCGGTGTCCCAAGCTCCCCTGGATCATTTCCAGATATTTGCTATGAAGTTGCTTCAATTCTTCCTGTGCCTGGCGCTTTAGATTCCTGTTTGACATTTCTTGACGTGCAGCCCCCTGAGAAAGCAGGCCGAGTCCATCCAAAACCGGGAAGTACAACTGCGTTTCGACGTGAGGAAGTCCTGAAAGAAAACCCTCAAAATGTTCTCGCTTTGGCAGACTCTTCTGCCATCGTTCCAATCGCCCAATAGATTCCTCACCCAAACATTCTTGATGAACAAATTCCCAAAAAGGGGTGTCCCTTCTTTCAGAACGATAGTGGATGTTCAAAAATGTTCTGAAATCATCAAACTGATGAGCAATTCGCTGGTTGAAATCTTTTCTGCCGCTGTAATCGCCATTCAGTGCAGCGGACAAGTATTCTTTGGCAAAAAGGATTAGCTGTACGAGAGTACTGTGAATTGAGGTGGCTTCCAGAGGTTCGAGAAAGCCTGCCGAAAGACCTACTGCCACACAGTTACTCTGCCAACTGTCCTGCAGCCGACCGACCTGAAAGCGTAGATCCTGTCTTGGTTCAATCGGATGACCGAGCACAGATTCAATCTCTTCTTGAGCTTCCTCGGGGCTACAATATTTATCACAATACACATAGCCACAGCCTAAACGATCTTGCGTGGGAATTTGCCACATCCAGCCAGATTTTTGAGCCCATGCGAGTGTGTAAGCGGGAATTTCTTTTGATGTGTCGGGATCCAGAAAGAAGGGCATTGCACGATTGACGGGCAATTCAGCTGAGTAATCCACCCATTCATTGCCAAGAGTTTTCTCAATCAAGATTCTCCGAAATCCAGAGCAGTCAATAAAGAAGTCTCCTTCAATTAGATCTCCATCATCCATCTTGAGGGACGTGATATGACCCGTTTCTGAATTCCTGAGGGCCTCTTCGACGACTCCATCAACAATCCGAATTCCTTTGGACTTTTTGCGGAGATATTGGCCAACCAAGGCATTGTCAATATGGTATGCGTGCAGAAAAGGGTGGTTTGGAACAAGCTGGTCTTTTTGGGTTTTTACTGGAGCAAGTCCCTTGGAAAGCAGGATCTGGAAGAGGTGAGCCTCTGAAACAGAACGTCCCGCAGCAACGCAATAACTATTCAGGTACTCAAATCCATCTTCACCGGCTGGGGGAATGAGAAAGTGCGGATCGTCGATTGGACCGTCGTAGTGGTGGCCCAGCTTCCGCCAGTCTTTGTGGCGTATTCCATATTTGATGGTGCCTCTTGTCTCACTGAGGAACTCGGCTTCTTCTAAACCAAAGGAATCAAGAAAGGTTTTAAAGATAGCCGTAGTTCCTTCTCCTACCCCGATCACGGGAATCTTGGAGGATTCAATGACAGTTACCTTCGCAGATAGATCGTGCTGTCTACAAAAGTCCTGCAGCAGAAACGCACTGAGCCACCCTGCCGTACCGCCACCCAGAACAACAATCTTTTTCTCAAATATTGATGAATTATCAGTCATAAAAGCACTTTGGGAGCGTCATGACCTGAATTCTTTGAATGTTCCAAGCCTATTTTCAGAAGCATGATTTACTAGCGAAATCATCAAGTTTTCTTAGTGCAACGCTGGAATCATGTCGCCATGGGCTGACAACATATCATCTGTTAGCTTCCAAATGTCATCAAGAGATAGTTCTGCTGCGGTGTGAGGGTCCATCATCGCTGCATGGTAGACGCTCTCTTTCTTGCCGGTTGCGATTGCCTCCACAGTGAGTTCTTGTACGTTGATGTTCGTCTGCATCATTGCGGCTAGTTGGGGTGGAAGCTTACCAATCTTAGTTGGTGAAATCCATGAGCGATCAATCAAACAGGGCACCTCAACACAAGCCTCTGCTGGAAGATTGTCAATCAAACCGTTGTTGGGCACATTCCCATTGATCACAACGGCATCTCCGGTAACCGCAGCACGGATTATCTCTCCCGCGTATTCGTTGGATCGATAGGTTTCCAGCTTGCTTTCCTCCTGCAGGGTGTTTGCGTAATCGCCCCAGCGTTTTAGAGAGTATTCGCAACGGTCAACATATTCATCCAGAGGAACCTGGTATTGTTCCAGAAGATCTGGCCGATCTCGCTTGATGAACCAGGGTACATACTCAGCAAAGTGTTCACTCGACTCGGTAACAAAATACCCCATTCGATTCAACATCTCATAGCGCACCCTTTCGGTCAGGTGAGACATCCGATGGCCTTCCGGCCTTGGTTTTCTGGCTCTGCTGGAGAACTGATCTTCTCCAGAAGCAATTTTTTGAGCGAGTTCACGTAACCTTGGGTATAGATCCTCGGTGGTTCCATCAGCGAGGCGCTTACCGAACTTTAAATAAAAGGCCATGTGATTGATACCAGCGCATTGGAACACGATGTCTTCCACCTTCTCACCAAGGTCGTCAGCAAGCATTTCGGCAGTTCCTTGGACGGAGTGGCATAACCCCACAGTCTTCACTTCTGGAACGAGTCTGGCGATAGCCATCATGTTCATGCACATTGGATTGACATACTGCAACCAGATCGCATCTGGGCAGATTTCCATGATGTCCCGTCCAATATCTACGAGTACAGGAATGGTTCTGAGTCCACGCATGATTCCACCCACCCCCAAAGTGTCAGCAATCGTCTGACGCAGGCCATATTTTTTGGGAATCTCAAAATCAATCTTTGTCGCAGGGTCATAACCACCCACCTGAATTGAAGTCTGAACAAAGTGGGATCCTCGAAGGGCTTCTCTTCGATCGGTGTGCATTGTGATCTTAGGATTTGCCCCAATTTGTCTGGCTACAGCTCGAACAATCAGGTCTGACACACGCAATCTTTCACTGTCAATGTCCATCAGAGCCAGTTCAATATTTTTGAATTCTGGCATCAACAATAAATCGGTGACAATTTTCTTTGTGAACTCAGTGCTTCCGGCACCAATTAAACATAGTTTTACCATGTTAGTTCCTGTTAGTTATGAAATTGTGGAATGCATCTGCTTCAGTTGAAGTTCTGCGAAGTACTCTGGGGTTGGTCAGAAACAACCTCAAAAGCAGCGTTGACCAAGGCCTTGGTATATTCTTTTTGGGGATTAACCAAGACATCCTGTGTGGGGCCAGCTTCAACAACGTTCCCATGCTGCATGACAAGGACGTTGTGGCAAAGAGCCTTGATGACCTTTAAGTCATGGCTGATGAACAAATAGGAAAGTTTGTGTTTGTCCCGAAGATCCTTGAGAAGGTCGATGATTTGCGCCTGTATAGAAAGATCCAAGGCGGATGTAGGCTCATCTAGGAGCACAAATTTGGGTTTCATCACCATCGCTCGGGCGATGGCGATTCGCTGGCGTTGTCCTCCTGAAAATTCATGGGGGAATCTATCCATAACATCTGGATCCATCTGCACATCTTTTAGGGCAACACGAACCATTTCATCACGATCCGCATCGCTATTGCCGATATTGTTGACCACCAAACCTTCAGCAATAATTTGTCGGACAATCATGCGCGGATTCAAGGACGAAAAGGGGTCTTGGAAAACAACTTGGACCGATGTTCTTAAGTCTCTCAGATCTTTTCTTTCCACATTATCAACCCTGCGCTCACCAAAACGGATCTCTCCCCCCTGAGAACTGATCAACCGAATCAACGCCAAGCCAAGAGTTGTTTTTCCAGATCCTGATTCACCCACTACTCCAACAGATTCACCCTCTCGGACTCTGATATCAACATTGTTGACAGCGACCAAGTCCTCGGTTTTTCTGTTGAAAAAACTCCCGTGTCTTATTTTAAAGACCACTCGAATTTGATCGCCCTTTAGACTGGAGGGTGGGTCACCTTGAAGAGGAGGGGGAGAACCCTTTGGTTCGCTCCGGATCAAATGCTGGGTGTAGGGATGCTGAGGATTGGTAAAAACCTCCTCAGTTAAACCTCTTTCTACGATCTCTCCGTTTCGCATCACACAGATCTGCTCACTCGTCTTACGAACCACGTTGAGATCGTGAGTGATGAGGAGGACAGACATGCCATACTTGACCTGTAAATCCTTAATCAGCCTCAAAATCTGGGCTTGAATCGTTACATCCAGGGCTGTTGTTGGTTCATCTGCGATCAACAACTTCGGTTCATTGGCAATTGCCAAGGCAATCATGACTCTTTGACGCTGGCCCCCAGAGAGCTGATGAGGATATTGATCCAATCTGGCTTCAGGTCTTGGGATTCGTACTTCTTGGAGTAGTCGTAGGGCACTTAAACGAGCTTCTTTCTTGGGCATTTTTTGATGTGCTAAGATGCTCTCCATAATTTGACTCCCAACCGTGTAGAGTGGATTCAGGCTGGTCATTGGTTCCTGAAAAATCATCGAGATTGCGCTACCTCTAATTTTTTGTAATCGCTCATCTGGCAAGCCAATCAACTGTTGTCCTGAGAATTCGACGGAAGTATTCTTTCCAACCACAGCGCGTTCTGAAAGCATCCCCATCAAAGCCCTGGCAGTAACAGATTTGCCAGAACCACTCTCACCAACCAGTGCTAGTGTTTTTCCCTGAATAATATCAAAACTGACTCCCCTGACGGCTTGAACGAAGCCTTCAATGATGGGGAAGCCAACTTCAATATCCTTCGCCTTCAATAGTATTTGATCTGAATTTGTTGACATGGGAGGCTGACTCACTTGTCTGAATAGGGATCAACGGCATCTCTCAACCCGTCTCCCATTGCGTTGAAGGCAAGGACGGTTAGGATGATTCCTGCAACAGGAGCCATCATCCAAGGTGCTCTGTTAAACGATTGAAAATCAAGAATCTGATTGAGCATACTTCCCCAAGAAACCATCGGAGGCTGTACTCCAACCCCAAGAAAGGATAAAAAGCTCTCCAAGAGTATTACATCAGGCAATTGATAGGTAACCCAAACAACGATATGGGATGTAGTGTTGGGTACTATGTGTCTTAATAAAATTCTTGGCCTAGACGCTCCAACTGCTTCTGCTGCTCTTACATAATCCAGACTCCTAATTGAGATCACCATTCCTCTGATCTCACGACTGAATTGAGCCCACCTTAAAAGCACCAGTATCGCGGCGAACATAATAAACACGAGTACTGCATCAGCTCTTCTTGGTAATAAGGCAAGGAGCGCTAAATAAAGTGGTAGATCTGGAAAGGCTAAAATAAATTCAACAAATCTTTGTGTCACAAGATCGAAAGTCCCAGCAAAGTAACCCGAACAAACACCAACAACGATCCCAATCAATCCTGCAGTACCAACAACAAGGAAAGCCATCAATAATGTTATTCTTGTTCCAATTAATAATTTGCTAAAAATATCTCTTCCTAAATTATCAGTCCCTACTAAATAAATGTATTCCCCTTTCGTTTGATCAACACCAAACAACCGTGTTTCTAGATTAATACCCAAAAAATTCCACGTTTCTCCTTTAGTAAAAAAATTAATGAAGAATTTTTGATTTGGATCGGGCATGAATGAAAATTCATAGGTATTGGGATCCATTTCCTCGGTAATTCCGTACACAAAAGGTCTTGGATGGAAGTTCCCTCCTTGATCAAAAAAGTGTAGTGTTTGGGGAGGAAAGTATTGACGCTCTCGGTCTGTTCGCGTTGGAGAATAAGGTGAGAAGAAGGGGGCAAATATTCCCAATATTATTATTGATATGACAATAAAAGTTCCAATTACAGCATATGGTTTCCTTAAAAATTTTTTACGTACAAGTTCCCAATAGGTTAAAGATTTCTTTGGTTGAGAGTGCAAATTTATATTCTTCACGAAGTTGTATGCTCCATAGTAGCATTTCGAACTCTTGGATCAAGAATTGCGAGGAGAAGATCAGCTATCAAATTACCTATGATAAGCAGTACAGCAACCATCATAAAAATAGCTGAAACGACGTACATGTCTTTTGATGCTACACTTGAAAGAATTAGAGGTCCGACGGTAGGTATTCCTAAGACAATAGCTATTTCAATTTCGCCTTTAACCATATAGTCAAATCTAGAACCTAAATTCATCACAATTGGATGCAGAGCATTGGGTATAGCATGAATAAAAAGTATACGATTTTTACTAAGTCCTTTTGCTTTTGCAGTTTCAATGTACTGCATCTTCATTACATCTAATAAGTTGCCACGCATCATCCTTAAAATATAACTTTGTCCTGCCCAAATTGAAATTAAAAGAATGGGCCAAACATGGAAGAAAAAATCAACTAATCGATTCCAATCCCAATATCCTTGCAAGATATATTCTGGGGATTGGATGGCTCCAATGTAAGGTGAGTGCCATACAAAAGCTAAGAAATACAAAATTACGATAGATATGATGAATTTTGGAATCGCAATTCCAGAAAATGCGATCAGTGTAGCAACTGTATCTGATAATTTATGCTGATTGAGGGCAGCATAAATACCTAATAATGCTCCAGTAATCTGGCCAATAATTAATGTGACTAAAGCTATTCCAATAGTCCTTGGAAATCGAAGGCCTAGTAGCTCAGAAACAGGCCTAGATTGGCTAAACGAAGGCCCCAAGTCAAATTCTGTTAAAATTCCCTTTAACCAGTTTAAGTACTGAATAATAAAAGGCTGGTCAAATCCGTATTTTTCCCTTAGTAATGCCGCAATTGGCTCAAGCTCTACTCTAGATTGACCAGTTCTTGAGATTGTTTGATTTAACCAAACATCGACATAATCACCGGGAACAGCATAAATTATTAAAAATGAAACAAAAGAGATCCCAAACAGTAGTGGAATACTGGCAATAATCCGCTTGAACAGAAAGAGCAATAATCCCATGAGTTTTGAATATGTGTAGAATGAGTAGGGGAGCTCATTAGAACCCCCCTTTATCACTTCAGTTGGTAGGGAAAGCGATTAGCGCTTGTAGGTAGGAATAACCCCAGGCATCAACTCAGAGATTTGTTGATCTTTTGGAACCCAGAGCCGCTCACGAACCAATGAGTCTTCCGCCCACTCAAACATGAAGACAGGTACACCAGGATGAGCGTTCTTTACTCGCTTATTGACTAGCAATGCAGCAGGTGCCTGAACTAGACCAACAGTGTAGACATTGTCTGTCCAGAGTTGTTGAATCTTGCGAGCATTAGCTGAGATCTCTCCTGCGTCCCATGACTGCTGGATAGCATTTACAGCGATGGCCATCTCTTTCTCAAAAGACATGAGATCCCTCGAACCGTCGGCGCTGGATGGGTGAGTCAGAGGACAACCTGTAGAAATTGGGAGAAATCTACATGTTTCACGTGTTGGCACTACCCAATGGTTTCTCCGCTCAACCATATTGAAATTTCCTGACTGCATAATTGCATCAAGATCATCATATGGTTTTGGAATGATGCGAATGCCCACGTCACCGAGCATTGATGCGACCGCATCAACTTGTTTCTTGTCTGTGGCCTCACCATTGTCATAAGACAGATCAATTTCGATGTTACTACCAGTTTTTGGCAGGTTGCGAACACCATCTCCATCCGTGTCTTTGATGCCGAGGCTATCAAGAATTTGCATGGAACCAGCCTTGTTGTAGCCCCTGAAGTTGATGCTATCAACATCATACCAGGGGGAACCAGAGGTGAATGCACCAGCCCAAGGATGAGTGAATGGACCACGAGCGATAGACTGTCCAACTGCATTCCGGTCAATCGCATGGCTAATCGCTTCGCGGAACTTCAGATTTCGGAACAATCCCCGTAGCTCCCTATCCACATCGTTCTGAACACCAACATCCATTGAATAGTTGAACTCCAGGTTCCAGCCGAGTACGCGAGGGCCAAATTGAGCCTTGGTTGGAGCATCAGCACTTTGTGACTGCTTTAACGCCTCAACATAGTTGCCTGGATTTTCCATGTTTGAGAAGTCACCTGATCCTGCAACCGCTTGTTTGGTTCTATCTGACCAAGTCGATAGTTTAAAATGCATCTCATTCATGTAGGGTAGCTGATTACCCTTCTCATCTACTTTCCAGTAGTACGGATTACGACGCATGATCACGATTTGATCCGGAGCATGCACAACTGCCACAAACATTCCTAATGAAACTACATTCTTCAGATCATCAGCTGGTTGGGCATTGGTGTAATCTTCATAGGTTTTTTGGGGATTGTAGCGCGGATGGTGATCTTTCAGGATGTGTGAGGGTCCAGGGCATCCCTGAATATAAGCCAGCGCACTAACCCGGGCTGGACCCTGAGGTTCTTGGAAGTCAAAACGAATTGTGTAGGGGTCTACTACACTCATGGTAGTGCCCACTCCCATGCCATCTTTTGGTATCCTGGAGGTGACTTTTTCATCCTGTACGTTGTCTTCCCACCAGAAGCGAAGATCTTCCGCATCGAAGGCATCTCCATCCGACCACTTGACGCCCTCAACAAGGTTCATGGTCAGAGAGGTCTTGTCTTCATTCCAACTCCAGCTTTTTGCTAGATTAGGTAGAGGTCCATTCTGCTCTTCTGGCTTGACCTGCCAAAGTGGTCCTTGGCGGACAAGGCACTCTTGCAAAGTAATGTTGATGCCACCCCAGCCCTGATGCTGACCAGCTAGCCAATTCCAGCCTTCTGGGCGACCACCAATTACATGCCGGAAAACACCACCGTACTCACCGGTTCCATCAATCATTGCACCGGTTTTCATAACAAGTGGTTCCTTGGGAAGCCTGTCTTTCACAGGAGGTAGTTGGCCACTTTTTACCATCTCAGTGAGAAATGGCGCTTCACTGTAGCTTGGGAGAGCCTTGTACTCCCAAAAGTCACTTTGACCTACGAGATCCCACTTAAGAGTAGCCATGCTCTTCTCAGCTGGAATACGATCAGCCAAGGCTGTTGCAGCACCTGCTACTGAGAGTCCAAGAGCGGTGGTGAGAGCAATTTTTTTGGCATGATTACCAATTTTGTCCAAAACGCGGAATGGCGCTGACTTTTTTTCAGCAGAATCGCAAAGAGAAAGAATTTTCTCCTCGTTAATCTCGAACTCAGGATAAGTCATAACTTTCCTCCGTATTTACGGTGAGAAGGACCCCATTGGGGTTCAGAATACTTGACAGCTTCCTGCCAAGCGGGATTCAGCAGTCGCACCGGCGGCTGCTTAGGGCTGAAATGCGTCGTCCTCGACCATCAGGCTGGCGTGGACATCCTCTTTCAGTTCAGCAACATTACGAACCTTTTTGCGGGCTGCTCCCGTCCAAGTTCGGGTTTTGATAGTGTTTTTTGAAAGTCGTTGTCGGGCCGGTTCAATCGCCTCTTCGTATTGAGGCAGCCATTGGGCTTGAGCGATCAACATTTCATCAACCATAGCCCATACCTCTTCTGGTGAACAAACCGCCCCAACCAGGGGATCGTGCAGCACAGCCAGCTTGAGTAAATCCACATCTCCGTTCATTGCAGCTTCAACTGACATTCGCTGGACATCAATCGAAGTTCTGCAGGCAGAGGCGCAACCCATCGGTAATTCAATCCCTGAAGCCATGTGCATACCGAAGAGGTCGACGAAGCCGGTCGATTCAATGATGCAATCATCCGGTAGATTTTTGATCACGCCATTGTTTTTGGAATTGAAGTGCCCTCTGTAAACTCTGCCAGTTTCTTGAGCCTCAATGATATAGCTACAGTGTTCCGTTGAGCGCTCGTATTGTTCCAAGGGCAACCCTGCTTGGTTCAACCATCTTGGAAAATCATCTTCAAACCAGTTTCGACGTTCTGTACAAACTCGTAAGTAACCTCCAGTTTCGCCATGAATCCAGTCTGATAAGTCAATCCATGAATTGATTTCTTCAGGTCGTTTTCGATACCAGGGAAGATATTCGCTAAGATGTCCATTGCTTTCCGTCGAAAACACTCCGAATCGCTCGAGCACATCAATTCTGACTTTTTCTTGGTTTGAGTACTTTGGATGTTTTCGGAATGCCTCGACTAGCTCTGCCTTCTCAATACTGCGACCACGAAGTTTGAGTTGGATATACCAAGTCATGTGGTTGATCCCGCTGCAGACATATTCCAAGTCTTTGGGATCCTCTGCTCCAAGTACTTCAGCGATGAGTTTTGCGCCTCCTTGCACTCCATGACAGAGTCCAATCGTGTTGACCTTCCCATAATCTAAGGCCGCCCAAGTGTTCATCGCCATTGGGTTGGCGTAATTTAGGAAGAGAGCATCGGTCTCAGCATAGCTGCGAATGTCCTCACAAAAATCAAGAATTGCAGGGATGCTTCGCTGTCCGTAAAGGATTCCACCGGCACAAACTGTATCTCCGACGCACTGATCCACTCCGTATTTCAACGGGATTTCAATATCATGTCGGAAGGCTTCCAAGCCTCCGATTCTAGAGCAGTTGATGACATATTTTGCACCAGCTAGTGCCTCTGCTCGATCTGTAGTAGACAAGACTTTTGCTGGTAATCCATTTGCAGAGATATCTTTTTTAAGCAGTTGTTTCACCATCTCAAGATTATCTTGTGAGATATCTTGGAGGGAAAATTCCGTCTCGTGTAGTTCTGGAACAGTGAGAATGTCCCGAACTAATTTCTGTGTGAAGCCGACGCTGCCTGCACCAATAAAAGCGATTCGCATGTGCTACTTTTTCAGTTGATTGTTTAAACCTTGGGGTCCGTTAAATCTCGGTTCATTTTGCGCCAGTGGTACTTGCGGCTACCATTGTAAAAGGGTTTTTCTTCAGCGGAAAGGGTTCCTAAGAATTCAGGATTTGGCTCGTAATCAAACCAAGGCTGAAAGAAATCCGGAGTGTATCCACCAAGAATCAGCAAGCGATCTTTCCCCGATCGATTGATTCCACCCGCGTGAATCGTTGATTCGAAAAAAAGTAAGGTGGAGCCTGCCGGCGCAACAACTTGATGTCGCAACTCAGGTCTTTCCCTGACAGCATCAATCAACAAGCTCTCCGAAATATCAACCATTTTGTGACTGCCAGCGATCACGGTTGTTCCTCCGTCATCTGGCCCCAGGTCAGTGAGGTTTGTTAGGCATTTTACAAACGGGCAGTGGAACAAACCTTTGCTGCGATAACTGAAAGCTGGGTCGAATCCTCGATGCCATCCATAGTTTTCTGAGACCGGTTGATTCAGGTCTCGCCTGCGAATGTGGGCATCGGACTGCTCTAGTCGCACACTGCCACCCACTGCATCTTCAGCAAGTCCTACGATCTTTGGGTTCGTAACATATTCGCGGAAACATGATGCAAGATGAGGGAGATTGTCAATCCGGAAGAAATCCCAAGTGGTTGAGGTAAAGAACATATGAGACTTGGGAGGTACTTTGTCCCGTTGATAATCCTGTTCAAACTGTAGAATTGTCTCCACCAATAAATCAACCTCGGCCTTTGCGAGTACCTTCTCTAAAACAACATAACCGTAGATATCCAGATGTATCCGTTCAGCAGGAGTTAATGAAAAAGTTTTGTTCGCAGAGGTCGGTGAGATAGCAGGAGTCAGATTTGGCAAATGTCCACCTTCAGGCGAACGACCAACATCTTTGGTGGGTATTTCAGGCATGAGTCTTTTCAGGCTGATTTATTTCAGAATCCCACATTGTATAGGGAGCGACTATCTGCCTGCGTTCTGGCGTGAGTCGTTTCAATAGTTCCTTTGAGGGTCGGTACTGGTGTCGGAAATTTCCCCAGGAAGGTCCATATCGATAAACAGCAATTCGTCGAATACCACTGTTACTGCGCTTGGCTGAACCATGACAGATTCCATCCACAAAAACTAGCACATCTCCGGCTGCCATCTGGATCTCCATAGCTCCTTCGATCAAATCACCGAAACCTTCGCTACGCATTGCCACTTTCTTTAAGTCTGGATGCTCAAAATTGGACTTGTGGCTGCCAGGAACAAGGACAGTTCCACCATCACCTGGACCTATGTTTGTCAGGGCAATCAGAGCGTTCACTTGACCACACATGAAGCGCCCCCCATGGAAGCGATATTGATTTCTGAGGATTGAAGGATAGCCACCTGAGTGCATCCCGATTGCTTTGCCAATACCCCGCAAATTTACAAAATTCTCATCAATGAATAGTGGTCCATGCGCATGATCGAATGTTCCCTGCCCCCCTACAAATAACTTCATGTGTTCAATCCAAGCAGGATGATCTATCAGCCTCTCAAAGGGTTCACCAGCCTCATAGATTTGCTGCAGATTCAGACCTGATTGTCCATCATCTTTGTAGTCGTGGAAATGTACATTTTCGTATAGCGTTCCAGGTTCTTGTTCAGGAATTGAGTCAATGCATTGATTCAGCACCTTCACTTCTTCAGTGCTCAATGCATTTCTCAGAACGATATACCCGTTAAGGTCAAAGAAATAAACGTCGCGAGGAGAAATTGGGCCGTAATCGAATCCTTTCATAATACCTTTGGCTTCAATTCAAAGGAGGAATCATGTCTCCATGAGCCTCCAGTAGGTCATCCACAAGATTCCAGATTTCATCAAGTGAGAGTTCTGCAGCCGTGTGTGGGTCCAGCATGGCGGCTTGATAAACGTAGTCCTTTTTCCCTGTCAAGGCAGCTTCTACTGTCAATTGCTGAACGTTGACATTGGTCATCATCACTGCTGCTAGTTGCGGTGGCAATTCTCCTACATTGATCGGCTGGATACCGTTCTTGTCGATGTAGCAAGGCACTTCGACGGAGAGATTCTGGGGGAGGTTGCTGATCAGTCCTTGATTAGCCACATTCCCATTGATCACAGTCGATTCACCGTTTTCCAGCGCATTGATGATGGCGGCAGCGTATTCATGACTCTGACAAACCTCCATTACTGCCGAATCATCTTCCATTTCCAGTCTTGTTTTTTCCCAACCAGCAATTTGATTTTCGCAGCGTCGGATATATTCATCCAGAGGTACATTGAAGCGTTCGATCAAGTCTGGGCGATCTCGCTTAATAAACCAGGGGGTGTATTCGGCAAAGTGTTCACTGGATTCAGTGACAAAGTACCCTAAGCGACGCAACATCTCATAACGAACTCTGTTTCCATCTGGCATGCGTCCTTGCGCTTCAATTTCCCTCAGACGTGGGTAGAGATCTTCGACTCCGCTTGCGGTTTTCTTATCGAAACGAAGATAGAAGGACATATGATTGATGCCTGCACAGAAATAGTTGATGTCCTTGATGTTTTCTCCCAAGTCTTTGGCCAGTTCTTCCGCGGTTCCCTGCACACTATGACACAGTCCAACCATTGTTAATTCGGGGGTGAGGCGATTGATTGCCATGCAGAGCATCACCATGGGGTTGACATAATTTAGCATGGTGGCAGCCGGAGAAACTTCTTCCATGTCCTCCAGAATTCCTTTGATCACCGGAATGGTCCGAAGCGCACGCATGATCCCCCCTACACCTAGTGTGTCGGCGATGGTTTGGCGAAGTCCATATTTCTTGGGAATCTCGAAGTCAATCACTGTGCTTGGTTGATATCCTCCTACCTGCATCATCAGAATGACATAATCCGCATCACGCAGCGCTTTCCGGCGATCTGTCGTCGCAGTTACCCGATTATTCAGACCCAAGGTGCGAGCCATTCTTTGAGTAACGATCTCAGAAGTCTTCAGACGACTCAGATCGATATCGTGTAAAGCGATTTCTGAGTCTTTTAGTCCAGGAGTGAGCAGGACATCTGCCACAAGTCGGCGCGCAAAAACAGTACTGCCAGCACCGATTAGATAAATCTTGGCCATTCTGAACCCAAAATTGAGTGTTTTTCGTAACGTTACGATTATTAAAAAAACCAGTTGCTACTTTGATGGAATTATCCTGTCAACCTTTTTGTTGAACGGATATGACAGCCCTTGAGTTTCAAAAATTCAATCAGGGTGGCAAGAGACGCCATTGATGGCGCTGATTTGCTTGAATTTCGCGGGGATCAATCAACAAAGGGTGAGAGTCACCATTGGCATACAGGGGAGCTTGATTAGCAAAAAATGGTGAAAGCGGGTGCATGGATTGTCCTGTGGGGAGTACAGAGGAGGAGCGATTGAGGTCTGAAAAATCGATGACTTGACGGATGGAAGCTCCGTGTTTGACGTTCCAGTCAGGTGGGTTTGAAGAAGCTCTCCGGAGGGTGCTCCGGTAACCAGGTGCTGGGAAAGGCCCCACGCTAAACCAGCGATCAAGACCAGGTAACCAGCCGAAAGGATGTTTCATCTGTAGGGTTTGAATTGTACCCCACTCCCAAGTTTGCCAATCGTTTCCATGAGAAGCAGAAAGCTTTGTGATGGCCTGCTCCATGGCAGACAAGATAACTTCATTTAAAGTTTCCTTGTTAGAGGTGCTGATATCATCCACCCATGTTTGTGCAAGACCATTGAGGATTTGCCGAACCAGCGCCTGGCTAGCATAACCCCGATAATCCTCACTCATTTCTGCTCCAAGTTCATCTTTGAAAAGAATTGCATGTAATTCCCATTCCCATTGAGCAACTAGGGATGCTGCCACGCTTTCTTTAGCAAAGCAGCCATCCCAATTTTTGAGCAGAGATGAAACGGGTACTTCTTGAATAAGTTCCACCGAATCCAAACGACCCCAAGCCTCTTTAATTAACTTGGCGAGTGGATAACAGGTATCATTTTGAAATCGTTGCATGGCTTGTGGAGAGAGGAAGCCAGAACCTTGAAGTAGTTGCTCCATTCTTCGCATCCGCTCACCAGGGGCAAAGTAACCTGCGACGGTACCCATCCCTGGTTCTTTTAGGGCATTGTTTGCAGAGCCCGCCCATCCCTTCGCTGGGTTGTAGGAAAATGGTAATTCCAAGGTTCTCCGCAGTCCCAACCAATCAGCGGAGCCATCGTGACCGGGGAGGATTCTCTGTCCAGTTTGCTGACGAATCGGTAGACTGGCAGCGGGGTGAAGGCCAATATTGCCCTGCTTGTCTGCATATACAAAGTTCTGTTGAAGCCCACCAAAATAAGACAGAGCCAACCGGAATTCGTTCCAGTTGCTTGCTTGATTCAATTTGAAGAAGCCTTCGATCTCACTGCTCGCTTTGTCTACCAGCAATGTCCAGCGAAAACTGAGGATTTCGTTTTGAAAATCTTCTAACTCGTTGGGGTGAAAAAAATCGTTGATGATTGGTCCATGAGGAGTCTCTCTCAGCAGGAATGCCTCTTCAGACCAACGACCTTTCAAGCGCTCTTCACGTGTAGTCAGGGGTTGCCATTCACCATTGATTTGAACTAATTTGCCGTCAGGACTTAGCCTCTCAGAGTAGTAATCTCCAGCATCTGCATGAAGGCTCGTCATTCCCCAAGCGATTTTTGAGTTGTGACCTGATACCAGGAAAGGCAACCCGGGAACCATGGAACCTGCAATTTTCATCACCGGTGTTTGCACATGCGCTTCGTAAAAGAAATTTGGAATAGCAAGACCGAGGTGGGGATCATGTGCCAGTAGGGCTGCTCGGGTGACTGTGCGTTTGGGGGCAATCACCCAGTTGTTGCTGTGGCCCATCCCCATGAAGGGTTCTAGCCAAGACAGGAGCTCTGTAAGCTCATCTTTTGGGAGGGAAAAGTGATGACCAATTTGAAGAGGTGAGGACAAAACAGCTGGAGATCCTCCATGATAGTTTGGGAATAGTTCTCTTAGCTTCTCTTCACCTACTTGACGGGCGAGCTTTTCAGCCAGCAGATCTTCTCGCATGGCTAGGTGGAGTTGCAGAGCCATCACTCCCACCATCCCGACGAGATCATAATCGGCAAAGGGCTCAATCTCATAACCAGAAAGTTGGAGCAATTCCAACTCTAGTGGTAAAACTGATTGCCGCTCCAAGAACAAATTTACCCCAGCATAGTAGGCTCTAAAGGCCTGTTTCGCTTCAGGACTGGCTAAATCCAGCATCCTTTGCCCAACCTGATGTAGTTGAAATCCACGCATCAACAGATCGATTTTTTTCACTGGTTCCCAAAGCCCAAAAACTTCTGAAAGTCTCCCTTGGCCCAGGAGTTTGAACCAGACCAACTGGGGTAAGCGATCCTGAGCAACCGTGAATCCTAGAGCAAACCAGGCGTCATTCAAATGAGACGCTTGGATGTGTGGGACTCCCCACTGATCTCGAAGGATTGTAACCTCAGCTTGAAGCTTTGGGTTCCTTAAAAGACCATCGTAGTCAGGTTTTGAACGCCAGACGATGCTCGCACCCCAACTCAAGACCGAAATCAGTAAAATGCTGCACGCGAGCACCAATCCTAGAAGGCATTTGAAGATCACTCTCCACACTTTCACACTCGGTTTAACTCCCCTCTCATGTCCTTGATGGCGCATTAGTTCATTGACTTCATTTGAGAAATTGAATATTTTATTGTTTTTCGTGCATTTTTCACGAATGACGGAAGGACCCGAAAATAATTCGGGATGGCATCCCGTGTTCGCTCTCAGCACGAACCTAATCCTGAACTAGAATTTTCCTAAAGTCCGTTAGATGCCATCTGAAAGAAAGCGAAATAAATGACTGTTAAGACCAAGACTCTCCGCAAACACTGCCGGGCACTCGGTGTGAATCTAATCGGAACACCAAGCGCTGCACTCACTCTTCAACGCCGACCGAACAGACCCGGACAGCACGGCGCAGGCCGACGGGCCAAGCTTTCGCCATTCGCCATGCAGTTGATGGAAACCCAAAAGTTGAAGCACTACTACGGTGTAACCGCGAAACAACTGAAACGCTATTACGATCGCGCCTCCAAATCAAAGGAGCAAACCAACGTATTCATGGTGCAGTTGTTGGAGCGTAGATTAGACAACATGGTCTATCGTATGGGCTTCTCGCCCACCCTCAGAGCTGCACGTCAGATGGTCGTGCATCGACATATCATGGTCAATGGCAAAAATGTCAATAAGCCTTCCATGGAGGTTCGCGTTGGGGACGAAATCACTGTGCGTGACCGCAGCAAGGGAATTGAGAAATACAAAGAGTGGTTCGAACTCTCAGAACAGCAGCTTGGCTACATCGAAAGAGATGGATCCAAGATGACTGGAAAGTTACTTCAAATCCCGGCTCGTGAAGAGATTCCCATCCAGGTGGAAGATCACCTAGTTGTCGAATACATGGCTCTTTAAACCTTGCATCCCAGCTGTCCTCACAGACCTGTGAGGACTTCCTTCCCAGATTCTGACTCTAGGAGTCTCCCGTGAAGACATCCCAACAGATCCGTCAGGAATTCATTAGTTTTTTTGAAGAGCGTCAGCATCGATTTGTGCGCAGTTCTCCAGTTGTACCGAATGATGACCCAACATTGCTTTTTGCCAATGCGGGTATGAACCAATTTAAGGACGTCTTTCTGGGTTCCGGAACACGCGATTACAATCGCGCGGCTAACTCACAAAAGTGCATCCGGGCCAGTGGAAAACACAATGACTTGGAAGATGTAGGACGGGACAACTACCACCACACATTCTTCGAGATGTTGGGAAATTGGTCCTTTGGAGATTACTTCAAGGAGGAAGGAATTCGTTGGGCTTGGGAACTGTTGACAGAGGTGTGGGGGCTAGACAAAACTCGGCTGCACGCCACAGTTTTTGGTGGAGATCAGAAGGATAGTTTACCTCCTGATGAAGAAGCAGCTGAACTCTGGAGAAGATGCACAGATATCAATCCGGATCATATCCATTTCTTTGGCAAGAAGGAGAACTTCTGGGAAATGGGGGATACGGGTCCGTGTGGTCCCTGCAGTGAGATTCACATCGATATGACGGAAGATCGCAGTGGGGCTCCGTTGGTCAACGCTGATGATGCTCGGGTAATTGAAATTTGGAACCTCGTTTTCATTCAATTCAACAGGGGTAATGATAGCAAGTTGTCTCCTCTGCCTGCCAAAGGTGTAGACACTGGGATGGGACTGGAGCGAGTTTGCCGAGTGCTACAAGGTGTTGATTCCAATTACAGCACAGATCTTTTCACTCCTCTTCTCAAAGCTATTTCTGAAATAACAGGAACACAAGATGCTGAAGGAGAGATTGGTGTCGCCTACCGAGTGATTGCAGATCATCTTCGATCCTTGAGCTTCGCAATTGCTGATGGTGCCATACCCTCTAATGAAGGTCGTGGGTATGTGCTACGCCGGATGCTGCGCCGGGCAACTCGCTTCGGTAGAGTGCTTGGTATGGAAACCCCGTTCATTCACAGGCTGGTGCCAACCCTGGCTGGGGTAATGGGGGACGCATTCCCTGAGATACGCCAGCAGCAAGACCATATTTCAAGAGTGATCGAATCAGAGGAAGCGAGCTTTGGTAATACCCTCGATCGAGGCTTGGAGATCTTTGAACAGATGGTAGCTCAGCCAGCAACAATTTCTCATAAGAAGCTTAGCGGTGAGGATGCGTTCAAGCTTTATGACACCTACGGCTTCCCAGTTGATTTGACTCGTTTGATTTGTGAGGAACGTCAACTGGAGTTGGACGAAGCAGGTTTCGAAGTATGCATGGAAGCCCAACGCACCAAAGCTCGTGAATCTGCTCGTTTTCAGACTGCTCAAATTGAGTGGCAAGAATTGGAGGGCGGACCGCATTCTCAATTCATCGGGTACAATTCCTACAATGCTGAGACCTGGATTCGGCGCTTTGCACAGAACGAATCGGGGCAATGGTTGTTTACTTTAGACACAACACCCTTTTACGCAGAGTCTGGTGGACAGGTCGCCGACCAGGGCACGATACAGCAGGGTCAACGAACTTGGAGTGTGGTAGATGTTTGCAAAGAAGGAGATTTGATCATTCATGTATGTGAAGGTAGCGAACAGCCAAAGCCGGAGCCAGTCATCGCCAGAATCGATGTCGATAAACGCAAGGCAACGACTAGAAACCATACTGGCACTCATATGCTACATGCGGCCTTGAAGCAAATCATTGGTCAGCATGTCAACCAGGCGGGTTCAATCGTTCATCCAGATTACCTGCGATTTGATTTCACTCACTCAGAGCGATTAAGCAGCGATCAAGTTGAAGAGATAGAGCGTCTCGTCAATCGGAAAATCCGTGAAAACATTGATCTGAACGTCTTTGAAACAGGATACCGTCAGGCAGTGGATAGCGGAGTAACGGCTCTCTTCGGTGAAAAATATGGAGACACCGTCCGGGTTGTCCAATTAGATGACTTCTCGTCCGAACTTTGTGGAGGATGTCATACTTCAGCTACCGGAGAGATTGGTTCCTTCCGCATTGTCTCTGAAGGTGCCATTGCATCTGGTGTCCGCAGAATTGTTGCTGTCACTGGTGAACGTGCAGAAGAGGTCAGTCGGGATGAGGGCAAAGCTGTTCAGGAATTGAAGCACTTGCTCAACGTACAGACTGAGAGCATCGGGGCACAGGTCGCTAATTTGATGGAAGAGAAAAGAAAGCTTGAGAAGGAACTTCAACTACTCAAGAAACAATCAGCTGCTGGATCCGCCCAAGATTTGATTTCCAATGCTCGGCCAGTTGCAGGAGTCCCCCTCCTGGCAATAAAGGTAGAGGCTACTTCCATGGATGAGCTGCGTTCTTTGGGAGATAGCTTGCGGAAGGAACTTGAAGGTATAGCCCTTCTCGGAGCAGAGCTTGACGGCAAAACAACTCTATTGTGTGTGGTTGCGGACTCTATTCTCAATCGAGGAGCGAAGGCGGCTGAGATTGTGAACCGGGTTGCAGCTCTTGCAGATGGCCGGGGTGGGGGTAAGCCTCACTTGGCACAGGCGGGCATTAAGTCACCCGAAAAACTTCCCCACGCTTTGGCGCAAGCAGCCGATCAGATCGAGAACTACCTTCAAAATTTAAACTGAGCTTAGGTAGCGTGAAACCTCTGCCTTATGAGTGGTTCATTGGAAAACGCTACCTCTTTTCCCCTCGTAAAGACCGATCTGTCTCTGTAATTACTTGGATTTCAGTTTGTGGAGTAGCCCTTGGGGTGATTGCCCTGATTGTGGCGACATCCTTAATGAACGGATTCAGAGATAATCTCCGTCAAGCGATCACTGGATCACTTCCTCATGTGACTCTGTTCTCATGGGCAGATCGAATGACGGAGTATCCACAACTCCAACCTCAAATACTCGAACATCCTGAAGTCAAAGCCACGGCTCCTTATATTTTCAAGCAAGCTCTGCTAACGGGGACAAGGCGTCCAAAAGGTGCTTTATTACGAGGTATTGACCCTTCCAAAGAAACCCAAGTTACCAATTTGGGCCTTTTCCTCAGACAAGAACGATATTCACCTAGCCCTCCGACGACGGAAGAACAGAAGATAATTTCTGATGAAATCTTAGCTCGTCTTTCACATCCCAAAGCCAAAGAAGATGGACTGCAGGATGGAATCATTCTTGGTTCAAACCTTGCGCAACAATTAGGTGTTCAGCTTGGAGATACCGTCCAACTCGTTTCTTCTGAACAAAGAATGACTCCCGTAGGAGATGTTCCGAGAATCAAGAAATTGATGGTGATAGGTTTCTTCGAATCTGGCATCGCAGGCTATGATGAGGTGCTGGCTTTCATGGACTATCGACTCGTTCAGAAAGTCTATCGCATGCAGAATGAAGTGACAGGTCTAGGAGTTCGCTTGAAGGACCCGGAAACTGCCCAGGAAGTAGCCGATGAATTACGTGCAGAATTCACGGACTTTGCGGTCAGCAGCTGGGTCGATGAGAACAAGAGTATTTTTCAAGTGATGCAGCTTGAAAAAATTGGACTCTTCGTGATTCTGACATTGATTGTCGTAGTAGCGGCCTTCAACATAATTAGCTCGCTGATCATGCTGGTTCTTGAAAAATCTCGAGAAATTGCGATTCTCAAAGCAGTGGGTGCTACAGACCAAAGCGTGCGAAAAATCTTCATGATGCAGGGCGTGGTCATTGGTTTGATCGGTACTTGTTCGGGAGTTGGCTTAGGACTGACAATTTGCTGGGCCTTGGCGACTTTTGATTTTATCGACATTCCGCCTGGCGTTTATCCTGGAGGAGACAGAATTCCTGTCTTGATTAACTGGACGGATGTGCTGCTCACAACGATTTGCTCATTCTTGATCTGTTTTTTAGTGACGATTTACCCATCGACTAAAGCTGCCCGGCTTCACCCGGTAGATTCCCTACGATACGAATAAACCAATACATGCAGAGAAATTATGGAGCTTGCGGAACTCCGTAACCAATTTTTGGATTTCCTCCAACAGCGATGCTGTGGCAAACGCCAAGAGAAGATGGGCCTGGAGTATGAAACTTTTGCGGCGCTACCATCTGATGAAGGGAAATGGAAGTCATTGCCAATCAGTGGGGATGTCAGTATTGGGACGCTCTTGCTCAAAATGGCGCAATTGAGTAGCCAGGGAGCGCAGCCTTGGGAACTACACTACGAAGGAGAACTGCTTCTAGGTTTGTTGCATTCCAGTGGTCAGAACATTTCGATTGAACCAGGCGGTCAGGTTGAACTATCGGATTCTCCCAGGAAGGACTTGAGCGAGGTGGCTCAAGCAGTCACTGTTCATATTCAACAACTCACACAGGCGCTCAGCGATTGGGGAGGATTACCTTTGTTTTTAGGGGCTCATCCCTACCTAACTCCAGATGATCTGCCTTTGCTTGACAAGAAACGCTATCGAATCATGTACTCGACCATGAAAGAAGTGGATACTCATGGTCAATGGATGATGAAAGCGACAAGTGGTGTTCAGGTCAGCCTTGATTATCAGTCACTGGAAGATTTGGAGCGGAAGTTTGTGATTCTCAACAGGCTTACTCCATTCTTGACGGCAATTTTTGCAAACAGCCCAATCCTAGTGGGAGAACCAAGTGGCTATCGCTCCTATCGGGGCAGAATTTGGCAAAATACGGATCCCTACCGAACTGGTTTACCTCTTAGTTTCCTGAGTAAGAAATTCAGCTTGGTGGACTACATCGAGTGGGCTTTGGACGTCCGTCCATATCACCTCTACCGTGATGGAGAGGTGGTTCAGCCTGGTCCCTACACCTTCCGACAATTGATGAAGAAGGAAACGTCACTTGAAATGAATCAAGAAGACTGGCTCACTCATCTGGGTATGCTCTTCCCTGAGGTGCGGATCAAGAGAATTATGGAGTTGCGCTGTATGGACACGCAACAGCCTCAGGATGTGATGGCGGTTCCAGCATTGCTGCAAGCTCTGACCTACAATGAGAGTGTGCTGACAGAATTAGAAGGTTTCTTAATGGACATCCCAGCTGAACTATTTCCTGAGCTTCGAAAAACTGCTTGCAAGGAAGGACTTACTGGTGAGGTTGGACCGGTAAGATTCAACAAGTTGGCAATTAAGATTATGGAATCTGCGCTATCCCATATGGATTCTGTAAATCAAGCGAATTGGCTGGAACCATTTTTCGATAGATACACAAAGCAGAGTCTTTCCCCAGCTGACTTGGTCCTAGAGCGTTACCAATCCGCGGATTCGTTTGATCGCTGGCTAACTCAAGAACTCTTTCTGCATAGTCAGAGCACGTTAAATTAATCTATGACTCCAGAGGAATTACGGAATATTATTGATCGTGCTCATTACTTTGGATTGCTTCAGAAAAATCTAGACGGACAACTCGTTCACGCTCCATTCTCGCTTACGCCCTATCAACTACCATCTTCCCTGATCTCACAACTTCAAATACACACACAGTGGTCAAGCCTGCTTTTTTGGAAGGTTGCTCAAAATTCCGATTTTCTACGAGAAATTTTAGAGCCTACTGCAAAAGTAGACGAATTTGTACGATTCCTACTCTCCTTGATCCCGCAGGAAAAACGACAGGACCAACAGCTCCTCATCAATCGAAATGATTTTCTCTTCGAAAGAAAAGAAAATGGAGAACTTCAGCCCCTACAAGTCGAATTCAATACCATTTCAGCGAGCTTTGCTCATCTCTCGGGTAGGGTCACAGCCCTTCACCAGCAACTTCAGCAAGAAAATATTCTGAAAGCAGCTCCCCTCCCTCATGATGCCATCGCGGGCTTTGCAAGTGGAATCAAAGAGACAATTGAGAATCTTGGTTGGCGGGATTCAGCTTTACTGATTTTGGTCCAGCCTAAAGAGAGAAACTGGTTTGATCAGATGGGGCTATTTGCTGCACTGATTCAGCGTGGTGTGAAGGTTGTTCGGGCGACATTGGCAGAAGTCCATCAGAAAGGGAAACTCAAGAATGGAGACCTCTGGGTTGGTCCACAACGAATTGGGGTTGTTTACTTTAGAGCCGGATATGCACCAGGGGATCTTCCTGATGAGGAAAGCCGTTCAGCCAGAAGAATGTTGGAAGCCTCCACTGCAGTCCTGGTTCCGGAAGCCTCCATGCAACTGGCTGGTACTAAGAAGATTCAACAAGTGTTAGCTGATTACAGCATCTTGAGTGAATTTGTCCCCGAGTCCGTCGCGGATCAATTGAAGGCTTATTTTGCAATGATGTTTGGCTTAGAAGAAGAGGTAGAAGGTAGACCAGCTAGAGAATTTTTGGCAGAAAATGCAGAGCAATACGTCCTCAAACCTCAAAGAGAAGGAGGCGGCAACAATGTCTATGGAGCAGAAATTAAAGATTTTTTGACTTCTTTACCTACGAGTGAAGACAGGGCTTGGATTGCAATGAAACGTATTGAAGCGGAGACGGCCGAAAGTCTGCTAGTGGTTCAGGAACAGGCTCAGTCTCGCCAAAGCATCAGTGAGCTTGGAATCTTTGGATTGCTACGAGCACAATCAGGTGATCTAAGAATGAATATGCCAGTGGGACATTTGGTTCGGACAAAGGCTTCTAATGTCAACGAGGGTGGGGTAGTTGCGGGTTATGCATGCCTCAACAGCCTAACCTCAACTAATCAATAATCTGAAGTACCTTCAGTGAGTTTCGACTTTATTTCCCAAAAGAATCATTGAGATGATTGTCCTCTGCGTTTTACGCTTTGCATCAATTGTCTAGCAATCCAGCAGGATAACCAGCGGGGACTGAATCTATTGGAAAATGTTCCAATTTGGTTGAGCCTGCCGTTGATAATAATCCTCTTGCCGGCAAGCATCCCTTCATAACCTTCTCTTGCCACCCTATCAGCAGTCATTACGAGCGGACCTTCAAAAAAGGGAAGCATTTCTACACCGGCTCTTTTACCAAATTCTGTTGCAGTTGGCCCTGGACAGAGAACAGAGACGGTCACTCCAGTCCCTCTGAGTTCTTCATCCAATGCTTCTGAATAGTGGAGGACATAGGCCTTTGAAGCAGCATAAGCTGCCATGTTGGGAATCGGTTGAAAGGCTGCGGTACTGGCTACATTTAAAATACGGCCTCTTCCTTGCTCAAGCATCTTCGGTAAAAAGCGTTCTGTGAGGCCGGTAAGCGTGACGGTGTTCAATTGAAGTAATTCCTCGTCTTTTCCCTCAGGTAAATCCTGAACATTTCCAAAGTTCCCAAAGCCTGCATTGTTGACTAGATACTCCACTTCCAAGCCCAAATCCTCGGTCCTCTGACAAAGCTCGCTCGCAGCTTGAGGAAGGGACAAATCCATTGAAATCACTTCAATTGGTTGTTTTGAGACCTCCATCAGTTCATGCCTGACTATTTCAAGCACTTCCAGTTGGCGTGAGACTAGAATCAGTGAAATTTGATCTTTAGCAAAACATCTGGCGATTTCACGTCCGATTCCAGTTGAAGCTCCGGTAACCAGCGCATAGGATTGCATTTAAACTTTTTGGCCTAAGGAAATTGAATGGAAAGGATTGCGCAATCGTTACGACTATTGGGTGATGAGACCCGTTTGAGGCTGCTGAGGTTGCTTTCTGAGCAGGCATTGAATGTCAGTGAACTTACCCAGATCTTGGGCCTGGCTCAATCTGGTATTTCACGGCATTTGAGCCATTTGCGCAAGATGGGTGTGATTCAGGAACGCAAAGAAGGGGTATGGTCCTATTATCAGTTGACTCCATTGATTGACCAGGATGATGATCTCAGACTCTTTGCTCAGTATTTACATCAACAACTCGAAGAACTTGATGACCCGCACCACGACCAAGTTCGGTTACAGGAAATTTTACATCAACGCCGACTGGGAGGCCCCGGACTCAACGAGAAACTATTAGAACCCGGGCAATCCTGGTCTGCCTGGTCCCGGTTGCTTGGACGTTTGCTTGGTACTCTTAAGCCTAATCTGCATATTGCAGATCTTGGCTGTGGGGATGGGACTCTGACCCTGGAACTTGCTAGATGTGCTGAGAAAGTAATCGGAGTGGATTTTGAAAGTGAACCGCTACGGGTTGCCCGACAAAATTTGCTTTTATCCGGCCTCCAAAATGTAGAATGGATTCAGGAACCCTTAGAAAAATTGTCGCTCACCGATGAATCAGTAGATGTAGTGGTGTTTTCTCAGGCACTTCACCATCTCAAGGAACCAGAGGTTGGTTTGCAGCAAGCCCATCGAATTTGCCGCAAAGGAGGTTGTGTCCTGATAGCTGAATTGGAGAGTCACAACCAAGGGTGGGTGCGTGATAAGTTGCAGCATGCCTGGCAGGGCTTTGCAGCTCAGGATCTCCACAAAATGTTGAAGAAATCTGGCTGGCAACAGATCCATCTTGAATCCTTAACGCCGGCACGAGAAAAAATTTTTCAAGTTCTGCTCGGGACAGCTCAAAAGCAATGAGCTAACAGGTCTTAATTCAAAAAAATACAGTGAGGGAGTCAGTTGTGAAGAAAGTTCGATATGCTGTGGTGGGTGCTGGTTGGATTTCTCAAGAAGCTTTCCTGCCAGGAGTGTGGCAGACGGAAAATTCGGTTGTCTCAGCAATTGTGACTGGCTCTGAGGACAAGGGGAGAAAACTCGCTGATTTCCATCAAGTTCCTCATGTCTTCGGATATGAGCGCTATGCAGAGATGTTAAATGAAGATATTTGTGATGCAGTGTATGTCGCGCTACCGAACTCAATGCATGCCGAATACACAATTCAGGCGGCAAAAGCCGGTAAGCATATACTTGTAGAGAAGCCACTTGCTGTTTCCCTTCAAGAGGGAAAATCAATGATTGAGGCTGCCGAAGAAAATGGTGTGTATTTGATGACGGCCTATCGCCTGCACTCTGAACCTGGCACTGTGGAGGCAATGGAAAGAATTCGCCAAGGGGAGATTGGGGAGCCGCGCATTTTCAATTCGATCCTTTCCTTTCGGATACAGCCTGAAAATCATCGACTGAAAAGCTGCCTTTGGGGTGGACCACTGCAGGATCTGGGAGTCTATTGCATCAATGCCGCTCGTCATCTCTTCGAGGCAGAACCTACAGAGGTTTGGGCACGCTTCAACGAAAGAACAGGCAATCCGCTTTTTAATGAGGTGGAAGAATCCATTGCAGCGACAATGATTTTCCCGGGAGGGCGAATTGCCCAGTTTATTGCGAGTTTTGGGGCAGATACTTGCGACAGTTATACTGTCGTAGGAACAGCAGGAAGCCTCACAATGGATCCAGCCTACCGTTTTGAAAGTGCCATGCGGCTTCAGCAACGTAATCAGGAGGTTGTTAAATTGGATCAGTTCCCCTACACGGATCACTTTGCAGGCATGACGGCCTATTTTTCAGAATGCATTCTGAATGATAACCCCCCTGAAGCTGACGGATTGGAAGGTCTTGCTGATCTCGCTATTTTACTTGCCATCGAGAAATCTTCTCAAACTGGGAAACCACAGAAAATCGAACTCCCTGAGAGGTTAGTTCACCCAAATGCAGAAATGATCTACCGCTATCCAAGGTCAGAAAAAAAACTATTACTTTAATAGCTTATTTAGATCATTCAATTCGAGTAAGAAGTTCCTTCGAAAGGACTTCTCAATAAACAGTATCTGCTCTTGCGATTTTTTTAGTTGAAATAAAGACTGTTGTTTATATTTTAAGTAATTCTTAATTTAATCAATAACTTTTTAAGTAATTTTTAATCTAAATTTTGTTTGAAGGAGAGTCTTTCATGCTGATTGGGATTCCAAGAGAAATTCTTCCTGAAGAGCGACGAGTTGCTATTGCTCCGGGGCACGTACCCAACCTCCAAAAACTTGGTTATGACCTATTGGTTGAATCAGGTGCAGGGGTGAAAGCCAACTTCCCTGATTCCCTCTACGTCGAAACAGGAGCCAAAATAGCTGGACGAACTGCGGACGTTTGGAAAAAAGCAGATATTATTTTGAAGATCCGAGCACCTGAAGCCAAAGAAATTGAAAAACTACATGAAGGCCAAATTTTGATCTGCATGCTCCAGCCAGCCCAACAAAAGGTGTTATTGGAGGAGCTAGCAAACAAACAAGTGACTGCCTTGGCTATGGATGCAATTCCTCGCATTTCGCGGGCTCAGTCGATGGATGTCCTCAGCTCAATGGCAAACATCTCAGGATATCGAGCTGTCGTTGAGGCAGCTCAGCATTTTGGGAGATTCTTTACCGGCCAAATCACGGCAGCAGGTCGAATTCCTCCGGCAAAAGTATTGGTCATTGGTGCTGGAGTGGCAGGCTTGGCGGCAATTGGAGCTTCCCATAGCCTTGGAGCTATCGTCAGAGCGTTTGATACGAGAGTTGCGGTTCGTGACGAAGTCAAGAGTCTCGGAGGGGAATTTCTCGAATTGGATCTAGAGGAAGATGGTACAGGTGCAGGAGGCTATGCAAAGCAGATGAGTGAGGCCTTTATCAAGGCAGAGATGGAGTTGTTCGCTCAGCAGGCTGCAGAAGTCGATATCATCATTACTACGGCAGCGATCCCGGGCCGTCCGTCACCAAAACTAATCACTACAGAGATGGTTCGCTCGATGAAGCCGGGTTCAGTGATTGTCGATTTGGCAGCTGAAGGTGGAGGTAATTGCGAACTAACTGAATCTGGCAAAGTGGTCAAGCAAATGGGAGTAACCATTGTTGGCAAAACCAATCTGCCAAGTGAGTTACCAACGCAGGCTAGTCAGCTATACGGAAACAACGTACTAAAATTATTGAATCATCTGAAAGGCGAGAACCTTGTTGAGTTGAATTTTGAAGATGAAATCACCCGCGCAATCACCGTTACTCGTAATGGAGAGGTGACATGGGAGCCACCAAGACCTCCGGTACCGAAAAAACCCACTCAACCGGAAACTGCTCCAGCTCAAAAAGCTGAATTGGCTAAAACAGAAAATGTAAAACCAGCTTGGCAAAAGATTTTTCATCCATACGTCGCTTATGCGTTAGCGGCACTCTTGTGTGTGATGCTAGGTTTCGTTGGAACGGAAGAGTTTCTGGGTCATCTCTTTGTTTTCATGCTTTCCTGTTTTGTTGGCTACATGGTGGTTTGGAATGTCACACCCTCTCTGCAAACTCCATTGATGAGTCTGACAAATGCGATCAGTGGAATCATTGTGCTTGGTGGAATGATGCATATTGCTGGAGATCATCCAATGCTGGCAGGTGCGGCAATTCTGATTGCTACGATAAATATTGCGGGTGGCTTCCTCGTCACCCAACGGATGCTTGGCATGTTCAAGAAATGACCTCATCACTAAATTGAAAATCTGACACTCAATTAGGAGTTATAAACATCATGCCCTCAGGGATAATTAGTTTAGCCTTTATTGGTGCGAGTATTTTATTCATCTTGAGCATCAGCGGCTTGTCACAACAGGAAACTGCTCAGCGGGGAAATCGTCTGGGCATGTTGGGGATGGCAATAGCGATTATTGCGACTCTCTGGTTGCCAGAGGCCGGTCAATATTTTTGGTTAGTCCTTTTACTAGCTGGGGGCACTCTCATTGGCTGGCAGTTGGCCACCCGAGTAGAAATGACCCAAATGCCGGAGATGGTTGCGATTCTCAACAGTTTTGGAGGACTTGCGGCAACCTTTGTCGGATTTGTCAGTTATTTAGAGACCGTGGCTGGACCGGGATCAACCATCCATATCTTTGAGGTTTTTCTTGGGGTCTTCATTGGAACCTACACATTTACAGGTTCTGTGGTCGCCTTTGGAAAGCTGAGCGCTCGGATTGGCAGCCGACCGGTGATGTTGCCCGGCCGACATCTCATTAACTTGGCAGGTATAGGAGTCAGTTTTCTTCTAGCAATTTGGTTGATGGTGGGTGAACCAGGAAATCATGCCTTTGCCCTATTTTTGGTAGCGATGATCTCAGGCGCCATTGGGATTCATATGATCATGGCGATCGGTGGTGCGGATATGCCTGTCGTAGTCTCCATGCTAAATAGCTACTCCGGTTGGTCAGCGGCCATGGCAGGATTCATGTTGGGCAATAATCTGTTGCTAGTTACTGGAGCCCTAGTGGGAAGCAGTGGAGCAATCCTAAGCTACATCATGTGCAAGGGAATGAATCGGCCTTTCATCAATGTAATTGCTGGTGGATGGGGAGTTGAAGAAGGCACGGTGCTAGATTCCTCTGAGGTTCAGGGAGAGGCAATTCCGATTCAGGCGGAGGAAGTGGCGGAACAACTTCGCAATGCCAGAAGTGTCGTCATTGTCCCAGGTTATGGGATGGCGGTTGCCCAAGCCCAGCACGTTGTGAGAGAGATTGTTGCCTTCCTCAGAGAAATGGACGTGGACGTGCGATTTGCAATCCACCCAGTTGCAGGTCGCCTCCCAGGCCACATGAATGTCTTGTTGGCTGAAGCGAACGTGCCTTATGACATAGTTTTAGAAATGGATGAGATAAATCCAGGATTACCAAACACAGATCTTGCTCTGGTGATCGGTGCAAATGATATTGTCAACCCAGGAGCCGAAGAGAATCCAGGCAGTCCAATTTACGGGATGCCCGTGCTTGAAGTGTGGAAAGCGGGGATGGTGATTGCTCTCAAACGGAGCATGGCAACTGGATACTCTGGAGTAGAGAACCCACTGTATTTCCGTGAAAATACTCGGATGCTCTTTGGTGATGCCAAGTCAAGCCTGACACAAGTTGCTGGATTTCTTCGCTAACCTTAGAATCTAGAAGTATAGTGAAACGTCCCGGTGATCAGCCTGGCAAACCGAAACCTCTTTAGCCAACTCCACACTCAATCATGGTTGTGAGCGTAAGCCAACTGTAGGTTTCAGCGCCTCTGCATATTCCCGAATTGATGGCAGCATATTCTGTTTGGCGTCTTGCCTCCAAGCAATCTCTGAGGCAAGAACACTCAAGCTTTCATCCACAAATTCCCGAGCTTTCTGCCGGTCTGCATCGGCCTTTTGGAACCAGCGTCTTGCTTTACTCAGTGGTGATTTGATTCCATAACTGCCAGGCACCTCACCAATTAGCGATTCTGCTTGCTTGAGAGTTTCTGTAACATCTTTTAAGTTTGAGATTTCGAGTTCCGGTAGAAGTCCTTCCAGAACAGATCTCAATTGACCAATTCCAGAGTCGTCCTGAAACTTTTCGTTCAATAGCGAATAGATTCCCGCCAAGCTTACGCACGAGCATTAAATGAAAAAGTTTCTGTTCGACCTTTTCAAAAAATAGTTTTTAGAAATCAGTGCTCAGATCCCAAAAATTGAAACAAGCCCCGCTTTCTCCTTAAAATCGTCCATTTGCTTCTGACTTGGGCGCTTTCCTCTGTTTTCAGTTGCTTTCAGAACCAGCGGTAAGAGATTCACATCCCCCACAGAATTCAGAAAGAGTCCTTCGTGGGACAACAACCAGTGAACGGCTCGCTGTATATCCTTTTCATCCTGAAGTGGTTGGTACCAGGTGTTGTGGGTTTTATCGACCCCAGCTGCCCAAGGCCCACGAGCAATACTCTTGATGGTTTGAACGGCTACATCTCGTTCCTTGCAAAGGTTCCAGGTGTCTTTGAAGTCACTCGCATAAGGTTCGTGTTGAGAGGCGAAATAGTTCCAGGGCATCAACACCGAATCAAAATTAAAGCGCCCCAGACTCCTTTTGTGCATGGTGGCAACGCTCCAACTGTGTCCAGTTACCCCGATGAACTTGACAAGCCCTGCCTCCCGAGCTTCGATGCAAGCCTCTAAAGCTCCCCCAGCTGATAAGGCTTGCTCCCATTCATCCGGGTGAAAAAGCGCATGAAGTTGGATCAAATCGACATGATCTGTGCAGAGTCGGTCCAGTGAACGATGTATCTCCTCTTTGGCTCCTGCATAGTCACGAATCCCTGTCTTGGTAGCGAGAAAAAATTGCTTTCGATATTTCTTCATCCAAGGCCCAATTCGCAGTTCCGAATCACCATAGCTAGCAGCGGTGTCAATGTGGTTGACCCCGTATTCGAGCAGCAAGTCCAAAACTTTGTCAGCTGTGCTTTGGTCAATGGGGCCCAATGCAGCGCCACCAAACAGCACAGCGCTACTTTGCTGCCCAGTCCTACCGAATTTTCTTCTTTCAATCGTCATGATGCCTTCATTATTGGATTATTGTTGAATGGGCTCTTCTCAGAGATTCCCTCTCACAAAAGCCCGACCTGGTTGGTAAGGTTTTGGATCAATCACTACGGAATTGATGTGGTCTGAAGCCTCTAGAACTCTAGCTCTCAAGTTATGGACAAGCCCATGATGCTTTTCTATCACACTCGGATTCTCAACTTCCACACGCATTTCCTGTTGGTGGATGCGACAACGAACGACAGCTAGGCTAGTTTGTTCCCGAATCCATTCTTCAGTTTGATCAATCAGTCGAAGTAAATCTGCCTGTACTTTTGTTCCAGTGTAGAGCCGACTTGCTAGACACGGTGCGGCAGGTAGATCTGCAAATGGCAGTGCTGATAGACGGGCGATTTCACGAAGTTGTGGTTTTGTGATGGATGCTTCCACGAAGGGATGCCTCACTCCTGCCTGTTTTGCAGCCTCTAAGCCGGGCCGAAATTCATCGAGATCATCTAGATTGGTACCACTCAGCAAAACGCTTGATGAATCTAACTGCTCTCGAATTTCTCTCAGCGTGCGGTAAAGATTTTTCTTACAATGAAAGCAACGGTTTACTGGATTTGCCAAGTATTCGGGATCATCAAATTCACCTGCATTGACCAGTTGAAGTTGCCATTTCTCTTGATAGGCCCAACGTTTGACTCTTGTTGAAGCCGCAGCAGGCACTGCAGGTCCAACAGCATGCACAACAATGGTCTCCTCAGGTTTTTGACGATGGGCCAGAGTCGCTAGTAACATACTATCAACTCCCCCGCTGCAGGCCACCAAGCGAGGACTGGTAGCCTCCAAGACTGTGTTGAGTCGCTTTAAATCCTCGAACATCGTCATTTTTGATCCCCAGACGCCAACAACTTTGCCCCCCAGGCTTGACGAACCTGAGCCTCGATCAGCACCGGAGGTTGGCCAGCCCGATCTGCAGCAGTGACAATGTCCCGATGCTCTGGTTTCCATTGCCAGCACTCTTTACCAAGAAACCCTGATCTCATTGAAATATTTCCCCATTCTGTGGAGAAGTTTTCATGCCTTGAATCCAACTTGAGACGTTTTACAGTTTGAACACGGACCCCAAAACTACCGGATTCCTTCAAAAGAATTTCCAGCAGTAAATCTCGATCTTTCTCCAAGCAAAGTAGCACCAATTGCTGACCAATCCGGCCCATTTTACCAAAAACTGGGCTAGCCCAACCGTCCAACGCTCCAGCAGTTAGAGCTTTTGCGATACAGGAAGATAATAGTTGGGGACTGAGGTCATCAACGTTTGCTTCCAATCTTATGATCTCCTCGGCTCTTAGCTTTTGCCCACTTAGCTGTAATTCCAGCACATTGGGATGAGGTAGATCCTTGGTTCCACAGCCAACTCCTTTTCTGGGTTGAAGAAGTGGAGAAAGATCTGAAAAACATTCTACAAATCTTTGGAGAAAAACTGCACCAGTTGGAGTAACAAGTTCCGAAGAAACAGGAATTCTTTGCAGTGGAATATCTCCTAATAGTTCTCTGACAGCCGGAACGGGGAGATCGCATTCTCCATGAGAAAATCTAACTTTCCCCACTCCTTCAACAATGGTGCTGGCTGTGACGCTCTCAATTTCAAAATATTCCATGGCGACTGCAATGGAGACAATGTCAATGATGGTATCGACAGCGCCAACTTCATGAAAGTGAACTTCCTCAATTGGTACTTGATGGACTGATGATTCGGCACGACCCAATGATTGAAATAAATCTTCGGCGATGGACTTTGCTTTTGGGGAAAGCTTTGACTTGC
>JACLAD010015660.1_pt1 | contig 105443 bp, 96 predicted proteins | sample 8027901 | NCBI WGS metagenome assembly JACLAD01 (sample SAMN15725071, study PRJNA655200) | protist metagenome | isolation source: fluorescence activated cell sorting (FACS) single amplified genomes of... | place: Spain: Blaines Bay Microbial Observatory, Mediterranean Sea | collected 2016-07-05 | reverse complement strand
TCAGCAAGCCATTATATTAATATCATTGTTTATTTTATCTTTGTCAATTGGGACAGCTTGGTGGTTATCAAATAATATTTCAAAACCAATTGAAACCATTACTCGAGAGCAAAAGAAAATTGGGAAGTTAGAACTTGATGGAGAATTCAAATTAGATTCGGCAATTAGCGAAGTTCACGATCTCAGTCAGGGAATGACGGCCATGAGGAACAGTATAAAAGCTTTCCAAGCTTATATCCCCTCGGAATTGGTACGTCAACTCATAGAGCGTGGAGAAGGAGCGAATCTTGGTGGGAATGAACGTACTTTAACCATCATGTTTATCGACATAGCCAATTTCACCACGATCTCAGAAAATTTGGATCCTGAACCCCTGATGCTTCAGTTGTCAGACTATCTAGGTATGTTGGCGGAAACGATCAGACTCAATCATGGTACTGTTGACAAGTATCTTGGAGACGGAGTCATGGCATTTTGGGGAGCCCCAGTATCTTCTGAACAACACGCAATTCATGCCTGTCATGCCGCATTAAGCTGCAGCAAGGGGATTCAGGAAATGAATCAGTCATGGGAGTTAAAAGGCAAGAAGCCTTTTTGGTCACGATTTGGGATCCATACTGGTGTAACCCTTGTTGGCAACCTCGGTTCGCAGAGTCGAATGAATTACACTGTTGTAGGTGACAGTGTGAATCTGGCCAGTCGTCTTGAGGGTGTCAACAAGATCTATAAGACGGAAATCATCGTTAGCAGTGACACTCGTGATGCTGCAGAAAAGGAATTTCTTTTCAGGCCGCTTGGTTCCGTCGCCGTGAAGGGTAAGCAACAAGAAGTGGAAATCTATGAATTGGTTGAATCTATAAAGCAGGCAACCGAAGATCAAATCCAATTCTCAGGAGAGTTCATGACCGCACTTAGCCTGTTTCAAGCTGGCAATTTCCAAGGGGCTAAGAAACTCTTCACAAAGATTGGGGATCAATACCCCATTGACTATCCTACCAAAATCTATATTGAAAAATGCTTGGAAAAGGAGCGGTCTTGAATCTCCAGTATTTGAATTTTTCAAATTGTTAGACTTTCATAATTGAAAAAATTCTTATAACTCCCACCAAAACATTTGTGCAGATCTTCAACTAATATTTGCGAATTATCACTCCTGGAAAGATTTCGAAACCCTACTGCAGACTCGTTTTTTTATAATTAAGCCCTTAGATTAAGTAGAAAAATGGAAAGAAAACGAATTGGTAAATCAGGATTGTTTGTCTCAGAGCTTTGTCTTGGTTGTATGACCTTTGGAGAATCCAAGCGCGGAAATCATGCCTGGACTCTCCCTGAAGAACAATCAAAACCCCTGATTCGGCAGGCACTTGATGCCGGCATTGATTTTTTCGACACCGCCAATGTTTACTCAGACGGCTCTTCGGAGGAGATTCTTGGAAGAGTGCTATGGAAGTGGGTTAAACGGGATGAGATTGTTTTGGCAACCAAGGTCTTTGGAGATGAGGATCCGAATTGGCGGGGATTGTCACGTAGAATCATCATGCGGCAAATTGATAACTCATTAAAACGGCTACAAACTGATTACGTGGATCTCTATCAGATACACCGCTGGGACCCAGTTACCCCGATCGAGGAAACCATGGAGGCTTTGAATGATGTAGTTCGTGCTGGGAAAGCAAGATACATCGGGGCTTCTTCAATGTATGCCTGGCAATTCGCCAAAGCCCAGCAAGTTGCCAAGGAGAATGGATGGACTCGCTTCACAAGTATGCAGAATCAGGTCAACCTGATTTATCGTGAGGAGGAACGCGAGATGATGCCACTTTGTTTGGATCAGGGTGTCGGCCTGATTCCATGGTCCCCAATTGCTCGAGGTAAATTGGCCCGTCCAGTTGGTATCTCAACAGCAAGGGCTGAAACTGACAACGTCCTTGAAAATATGTATTCCAACACGATTGATGCCGACAACGCTGTAATCAGTAATGTTGAAGCAATAGCCCAAGAAATTAGCCGCCCAATGGTACAAGTCGCTTTGGCTTGGATTCGTCAGAAGGAAGGAGTAGCAGCACCAATTATCGGTTATACGAGGTCAGAACAGTTTGAGCAAATGCTCGGTGGTTTGGACTTAGTGCTGGATCAAGAAATGATTGACAGGTTGGAAGCACCCTATATCCCTCATGTGCCAGTAGGTTTTTAAGTAATCTTTGGTTAAAAGAATGACTACTTGATTCCAGAATGCATGAAGGACTGGATAAACTGTCTTTGAAACAGCAGGAACGCTATCATTAATGGAGCAACTGAAAGCAGGGTTGCCGCCGAAACAATGGACCAATCGACTCCTGATTCTGGTGCTCCAAAAACCCCTAATCCGACTGTAAGAGGTCGTGTCTCCACGGAATTACTCACAATCAAAGGCCACAAAAAATTATTCCAGTGGTGACTGATGGAGACCAATCCGTAGGCAAGGTAGGTCGGTTTCGCCAAAGGAACATAAACCCGCCACAGAACACCAAACATCCCACACCCTTCCAAGCGAGCTGCTTCTTCTAACTCTTTGGGAGTAGATTTGAATGCTTGCCTCAACAAAAAAATCCCAAAAGCACTGGCCATATAGGGCAGCCCAATTCCGGTGATGGTATCCACCAAGCTGAGGTCTGCAAGAGTGCTGTAGTTTTCAACGATAAGGATTTCAGGGGTAATCATCAACTGCACTAGCACCAAAGAAAAGGCGATGTTGTGTCCGGCAAATTGGTATCGAGCAAAGGCGTAAGCAGCCAATGTACATACAATCAATTGTGATGCTAGAAGCATTGTTACTAGCATGAAGGTGTTCAAGCCATATTGTAGAAAAGGTGCCTGAGAAAGCGCCTCCCCAAAATTATTGAGCGTAACTGGAGCAAGTAACTCAAAGTTGACAGCATATTCACTAGGGTGGAAGGCTGCCCAAAAGGCATAGAGCAGGGGTGAGATCCAAAGGAGTGCCAGCAACCAAGCACCAACAGTTTCTAATCCATTGGAATATGCCCAATTTCTCGGGGAACGGAGTTGTTCAGTCATCTGTAATGAATCCTTCGATCCAAGAGGAAAAACTGAAGCAAAGCTAAAATTGCTAGAAGAGCCAACAGCACTACTGTCAGCGTGGAAGCGTAATTTGGATCAAAGAAGGAGAAAGCGTTTTCGTAGATATAGTAGAGCAAAAGATTACTAGCGTTGTCAGGCCCTCCCTTCGTCAGAACAAAAAGATGGTCGACAAGTTTGAAGGAATTCAAAACCGCGTTGATCAAAACAAAAAGAGTTGTTGGCATCAACAAAGGGAAAGTAACACGCCAAAAGAAATACCATCGAGACGCGCCTTCTAATTTTGCAGCTTCTTCCAATTCTTTTGGGAGATGTTGCAGAGCTGCGAGATAGAAGATCATGAAGAAACCCGCCTCTTTCCATACTGTCATCACAATGACCGCACCCAGAACGGTATCTGGATCACCCAGCCAATTGTGCCCAGACAGGCCAAGTCCTTGTAAGATCTGATCGATCAAACCAATTTCTGGCGTGTAGAAGAATAACCAGATATTGGCAACAGCGATCATCGGTAGGATCGTTGGTGTAAAATAAGCCATCCTCAAAAAGCCTTGGCCAGGCAAGGAACGATTTACGAGAAGGGCCATTACAATCGCAATCGCAACCGAAGTAGGAATGGTTCCCAACGCAAACCACAGATTGTTGAACAGTACCTTCCAAAAAATCGGATCCTCTAACATTGCTTCATAATTGCCCACCCCAATAAATCGACTGGGTCGGATGGCTGAGGACTTGGAAAAAAAGCTGTCAATGAGGGTCGCTATGGTGGGATAGTGGGTGAATGCAATCAGCAAAATAGCAGCCGGAGTCAGCAACAACCACCCGTATACATGTCGCATTCCCGGACCATTAGATCGCATGAAAAGAAATTTTTGTGGGATGGGTGTTGACGGTCCAAGCAACGTCGGACCGTCAATTGAAATTAACGATAAGAACGCAGTAATCGATCAGCCGTAGATTGGGCTTCTTTCAAGGCGGCTTCCGGGGATTTTGCCCCCGTCAAGGCTGCCTGAATAGCATCATCCAAGGCCTTTCGAATTCTTCCTGTTTCGAATGTAGAGAGTTCTGCTGTTGCATAATTCAACTGATCTCGAGCCACAGCTGCATAGGGAAAGTCAACGACATAGTCCTTAAGCTGAGAAGTCTGATAGGCGGCCGGACTTACACCCATGTAACCTGTTTTGATGGACCATTCTGCTGATCGCTCAGGGTTAGTCATGAACTTGATCAGCTTCATTGCAGCAACCCGCTCTGCTTCCGATGTCTGCTTGAAGATATAGAAGTTTCCTCCGCCGGTTGGGGTTCCTCTACGTTTGTTTGCAGGTAACATAGCCACACCGAAATCAAACTTGGCGTTGTTCTTGACCGTAGTCAGGTTACCCGTAGAGTGCCACATAATTGCGGTTTTGCCCTCCAAGAAATTCTGACGCAATGTACCCCATTCAATGGTCCCTTCTGGCATCACCTTGTGCTTGGATCCAAGATCTTTCCAGAATTGCAGAGCGTCAACAGTCCCGGATGCATCAAAATATGTTTGATCTCCAGAGCCACTCATCAAAACTTGATCGTTTTGCATCGTCAGAGCTCCAAACATCCAGTATGGGTAACCTGTGGATGGAATCATCATACCCCACTTTGAGCCATCACTGGCTGTCAGTTTTTTTCCAGCTTCCACCAACTCATACCACGTTGCAGGAGGATTCTCTGGATCCAAGCCCGCCTCACGGAATGCATCCTTATTGTAATACATCACAATAGTGGACCTCTGAAAGGGAATGCCCCAAGTTTTGCCGGCAGTACGGCCATTTTCCATGAGGGTCGGATAAAAGGAATCCAACCACGCCTTGTCTTCTGTCGTGGAGACGATGTCATCAAATGCGACGATCGCGTCTTGCTCAATCAATTCATAGATGTCAATGGAAAACATCACGGACAACTGAGCAGGCTGCCCGCTCTTGAGAGCAGCAAGCGCTTTGATTCGGGCATCATTGTAATTTCCCGCATAAATTGCGCTGACTTTAATGTCAGGGTTTTCCTTCATGAAATCCTCAACGATCCCATCCACGATTTTCGTCAGTGGACCACCAACGGCCACCGGATAGTACATTGTCAACTCAGTTTGTGCATAAACTACTGCTGAGGCAAAACAGACCCCTGCGGTCAGCGCAAAACCGGTCGCAAATTTTTTTAGTTTCTTGAACATGCTTTCTCCCTTTTGACGCTGGGAATTAAAGAACCAATCTGGTTCTGAAACTCGACTCTAGCTTTGCTACAGTCGGGTGATGTGACTCATCATGAGGCACAAATTCGGTTGCCATTTCTGTCAAATTCATGGCAGTCAGCTGGGTCCCAATTAACTGAGACCGATTCTCCGATGGATACCTGAGCTTTTCCATCAATGCGGGCCATCAGGCGATGATCTTGATATAACATTCGCAGAACAGTCTCAGCCCCCATGTAGTCAATTGCATCCACAGTCATTGGGATTCCATCATTTGACAGCTGGATTTTCTCGGGTCGAATACCTATCCGATCAACAGATTCGGGGGTTCCAGATAAAGCAGGAACTATCTTCTTGGGCAGAATATTCATAGGAGGGGTACCCAAGAATTGAGCAGCAAAGACTGTAGAGGGTGTATCATAGAGATCCGCGGGCGCTCCCACCTGAATAATCCGACCATCTTTCAGCAACACCACCTGATCTGCCATAGACATCGCTTCTGTTTGATCATGTGTTACGTAGATCATGGTCAGATTGAGATTCCTTTGGAGTCGATGAATTTCTTCCCGCATCTCGGCTCGCAGTTTTGCATCGAGATTGGAGAGTGGTTCGTCCATCAAGCAAACAGGCTGATTGGCTACAATTGCTCTAGCCAAAGCAACGCGTTGACGTTGCCCTCCTGAGAGTTGGGCTGGCTTTCTGGAAAGCAACTGATCCAGTCCAACCATCTCTGCCGCAGTACGCAGCCGAGCCTCACGTTCTGCTGAGGGAACCTTTCTAACTTTAAGGCCGAAAATGATGTTTTCACGAACATCTAGATGAGGAAAAAGCGCGTAGGATTGGAAAACCATCGAGACACTGCGTTTCGCGGGATCTGATTGAGTAACATCCTGATTATTAATCAGTACATTTCCAGATTCGGCAAACTCCAACCCCGCAATCAATCGAAGGATTGTGGATTTTCCACAGCCTGAGGGACCCAATAGCACTGTTAGCGTACCCTCCGATGCCTCAAAAGAAACCCCATCAACAGCTCGAAAATCACCCCACTGCTTAACAAGATTCTCGACTCGTGCACCGCTCATTCGCTTCCATCCCAACCACAGAGGATCAATTCAGACCCAGATTTATCTAAAATCTCCATGATTTTTGTAGGCGGTTTTTCATCACAAAAAACTTTTGTAGCCTCACCGATTTGCCCCCCCCTGACATGTGCAGCACGTGAGAACTTGGTGTGATCTAAAACCAAGAAAGTTTTTCGACTATTTTTATGAATCAACTGTCGAGCTTGGACCTCTTCATCAGTGAAATCTAACAAAGTGCCATCTTCATCTACCCCAGCGACTCCATAAATTCCAATGTCGAAAATGTAGGAGGAGAGCAGTGTTTCCATCCCTTTACCCAGAACATCACAGTCATTATTTCGAACTCTGCCCCCAGCAATATGGACTTCGAAGCTTGGATTTGAGCAGGCTAGCATTGCAATATTCAGATTGTGTGTGAAGATTCTTAGACTTTCGTGTTTGAGAAGGGCTGCTGCGACAATTTCTGGGGTGGTGCCAATACTGAAAGCTAGGGTTGTACTATGGGGGACATGATCACAAACCATATCTGCAATCTTCTCTTTCGCTCCTCTTGCAAGGATTTGCCTGGAACGATATGAGAGATTGCCGGAACCACTGATTCGCTCAACTCCTCCGTGACGACGCCTGCCCAAACCACAGTCACAAATGACAGTTAGGTCTCTTCTAATCGTCTGAGAGGTGACGTTGTATCGATTAGCTAAATTATCTACACCAAGAAATCCTTCCTCTCGCACCAAGTCCGCAATTTGTGCCTGACGCTCCGAAAGATCCATAGGACGAAAATTAGTTCTCATGATTTGGAACTTGCCAAAGAATGTTCAGATGCGCAACTAAAATGTTCATTCGGACATTATTAAAAATTAATATTAGTAGAATTAATTTAAATCAGAAAAAAATTAATTTATTTATAACAATAGCTTAGATTTTATTTTTCAAGAAGATTTAAAGATTTTTAGATTCCATTTTTTTCAAAAGAAAAAATTTTTTGATTCAGATGAAAGTGAAATCGAAGTAGGAGGGTCTTCTATGGTAAGAACTAGATTTCCTCACCCTTTCCATGGAGTTGGGTCTGAAAGTGTTATTAACTCAGAGAGTTTCACATTGAGTATAGAAGCTAAACCCGTCATTTCGGATGGGTATCCGCAAGCCCAGAGGTTGGGCGTGCTTAGTTAGCTGTTCGCGAAAGGATCGCTTCGGGTCCCCGAGTTCATCGGTAGGAAGTCCCTTTAAAACTTTCACCATATCCCGATACACCGTGGGGGTAATTCCACGAATAGAGAGATAACAATCGGGAAGCTCACCGATCGGAGTTTTTAGATCAGGGACGAGCAAATGTAGTTCGTATTTGTCATTCTCGTGATAGGGACGGAGTGTAAAAAAAGTTTCAGCAAAATAGAGATGGTCTTTACTTACCGACATCCGAAACCAACCCGCATCGCTCCCTTCAACAATTGGGAGACCTGCATTTCTGAATATTTCTGCGAGCTTGTTTAGTTCTTCCCTTTCTGTCTCCTTCGTTTCATCCAATTCCAACCAACCAAGCGGATGAATTTGGATCCAATCAGGAATGTCCTCGAGAGGGAAAATAGCCTGATGTAGCCTTACCCATGCCAGGCCAATCAACCAGGACTGCTGCCTTTCGTCCAACTCGATTTCCAATGATTGTTCTTGTCCACTACGGCCATAGAGCAAAGAACTTTCGGGGCCGTAAGGCAAATCAACCTGCTCTTCCACTAAATCAGCCGTGACCATAGATTGGGGGACATCCTCAAGTTGTTGCCAAAATGATTTGCCAGCACTCTCTCGCCAAGCATCCACAAAAAACTTACGATCTCCCTGCTTTCCAATAAGAATTTCGTCCGAGGTAGCCCAAACCAATTGGCCCTTTGGCAACTCGATTTGTCTCCTGCAAAGCTGTTGAAAGCCTGTTTGATTTAATTGAACTGTGAAACAGTAAATTTGATATTTAGTGTAAGCATGATTGGCGCGTGCACCCTCCAACTTGTCATAGCTATCAAGTGTTTGGTGTAACTCAGCCTGATAATGCTGTGATAGCAGCCCCAACTCTTCGTTCAGTTCTCTTGATAAAGTATGGGGAAGTGCTTGGAGGATGTGGTTTACATCCGCAGTTTGTTGCCAAACTAGACGCTCTTCGATGGTTGATTCTGGGAAGGCTTTCTCCAAGTCATGTAAATTAAGGCGCCCCCCGATCAGTACATGGTTTGGATTTGCTTTCCGCTCACGATCCTCCCGATGATTAAACAAGAGGCTGTTTTCAATTTTAATCAACGCCCAAGCTACCTGCACCTGACGTATCGGGGCTGGTCGATGTTCTCTATGAAAGTGAATTCTACGATTTTCAACCTCGATCAGTAAATTTCGCTGTTGTTCTAGGTAACTTTCATTATGCCACCAGCCACTTTCAAAAAATTGAGGTCTTGGTGTTGCCAAACTATCCAAGAGAGAACGAGCCATGAGATTGGCCGGGTAACTAGAAAATTGCCAAAGCCCTTCCCGGAGCTTCGTTGAATCCAGGAGGCCCATCGCTTCCCAATTTTGTTGAAGCATCATGACAACACCTTCAACAAAATCTTTATTCAAGGAAAGGGTCTCTGTAATGAAATCAATCAACTCTTTCGATGAAACTGTAGTCAGGAACGGACCTTCCTCAGCAATTCTAGGTAATCTATCAGGCAAAAGTTCCAAAATCTTGTTGATTTCAGCCATGGCATTTTCTTTCAAAATATAATTTTAATGGTTTCAAAAATTTAATCGGATAGAGTTCTACAAGTAATTTTCTGTTAGCTAAGAACTCCCGGTTCGTAATTTCGGGGTATGAACAGATTTCATTGACGCAGTCGTCGGCTTAGCTAATCATCAGAAAATGATGCCAGTGATAAATTCTTGACACAAGTTGGGTGCAATTGTAACTTCACCCTGCTATCAAAATTTGCATACCAAAAACAACAACTTCATTTCTGGAAACCAATTGTTTCAGTCCGTTAAAAGCGCATTTCCCTTACCAAGCAGCAATACTAAGAAAATAATTTTCATCGTAAGGGTATGATGCGCTTGCAAGCCGTTCTGGGTGATATCACCGAATTGGATGTCGATGCTATCGTCAATTCATGCAATAACCAAATGCATCTTGGCTATTCTGAAATTTCGAAGAGCATCCAAGAAATTACTGAAGGAAGAATTCAGCAAGCTTTATTGCACGATCCCAACCTTGAACTTCCAGTACCTCTGGGGACTGTCTGCGTAACGAAAGGAGATTTGTTGCCCTGTCGGTGGATCTTTCATTTGGCAACACACCGTTCATGGGAAGAGATGAGTCGAGATGCTCATCTTGAGGAGGGAGATCAGGAATTCTGGGAAATCGTACAAGAACTTGTTATCGATGCAATCCGTGCAGGACTTAACAACCTGATCATTACTTGTGAAGAATTTAAGGCGAAGTCTATTGCAATCCCCTTGATCGGCTCTGGATCATTAGGATTCCCCACTAGTTTGATGGCAGATGTTATTTTGGGAACGCTCCATCAATTCCTGGAAGAAGTTCCTACAAATCACTTGCAGAAAATTCAAGTAGTCACCTTAGATGAACAAGTGTTTCAAGCTCTTAAAGTAAGGATTGAAGACATAGATTGGGATTTTGCGAAAGGAAAAAACTTTGCCTCAGAAGAAGACTGGGAAGAATTTTTAGCAGAAACTGACAGTGAATCGCCTGTTTCTAATAATCCAACTTTAGGGAGTGAGCCTGAAAGAGGAATCCTTGAAAAGGAGATAGAAGAACTCAGAAAACAATTACAAACTTTTCGTCAGCGAGAAAAACGCTTACTCCGAAAAATTGAGGAGTTGGTTCTTGAAAATAAGGAACTGAAATCCCAAGCACCTGGGGCTAATTGGGGACAATCCCAACCAATCGATCTTTGGGCAAGAGTGGATTTACCCTCACCCTTGGCTTATGCACAAAATTTGAGAATGGCTGAAACAGACCCGAATCGCTGCCACATCAACATGTTGAATGCAATTGGGATCGTTTCAAAATATTTTTCAGCGCTGATCTGTGCAGAGTATCTTCACGCTGGCTGCTTTTCAGAAGAATTAAATTCAGAATTACGTCATCGCTTTCGTCAAGGCCCGATGACAGATGGTAGTTGGGTATGGGTCGGGAAAAGAATCGCCAAAGCTTTTTACGATGCAGATTTTTGTGGACAGCTGGTTCGGGAGGTCCCCAGAGCCTGGATTACAGAACGTGGAGAATGGAGTGGCTTGTCTGAAGCCTTGCAACAATTGGTCAGCTATCGCAATCGTATCCACGATCCCGTGAATGCAGATTCCGGACACGCTAGTGCTTGGTTGGAATTAGTCCTACCAGTTTGGGTACAGATGTGTAAGTACAGCGAGCCAATAACGTCTTATGAGTTGCTTTTCATTGATCAAATCAGTGATTTCTCAGGCGATCTTGGGGAGGAGGTGAGTTATTCAATCAAGCGGCTACGGGGGGGATTTTTTGTACCTCCAAGTGAAACGCTGAAGCTTCGACAGCATCTTAAAAGTGGCCGCCTTTATCTACAGAGTGCGAATAGCCCAGACTTATTATCACTCCATCCATTCTTAACCTATGAGTATAGTCGAGTAACGAATAATCGTGAAACTTTCTGCTTAGATCAGATCCAGCATTCAACCTTGCACTACAAGGCTTTCCGCTATGCACATCGAAGCAGCCTCAATGACGGTAAGCAGTTTCCCCTTTAAAATGAGTAAGGGGTTGATTGAACATCAACCCCACTTGCTAGAGTTGACAAAAAGTTCAACAGCCCTCCACGTGATAGTCTCTCAGAAAATTGCTTCGGCAAGGATGTCGTAATTTAACAAGCGCTTGAAAAAGTAGCTGCCGGATCCGCTCACGCGTAATTTTAAATTCCTTGCCAATCTCATCGAGTGTGTACTCCCGCTTGTGACCAATGCCAAAGCGCATTTTGACAATTTTCTCCTGACGTGGAGGCAACTGTGTCAGCATCTCCTCAATAACCTCTGTCAGATCTGTTCTCATCATAGTTTGAAGAGGATTTACTGCATTTTGATCTGGCACCACATTCTGCAGAGTGCTTCCCTCCTCACTTCCATAGGGTTTATCGATCGAAAGAGGATCATTCATGTTGTGCAACAATTCATGAACAAGCTCTTCTGGCATCTTGCTGCGTTCAACCACCTCAGCAAGTGTTGGTTGACGTCCCAATTCCATTCCCAACTGCTGAGAGATCTTCATTACACGTTTACCTTTATCAATCATGTGCACTGGGATCCGGATGGTTCTCGAATGATCGGCAATTGCTCTGGACATCGACTGACGAATCCACCAACTTGCATAAGTGGATAGTTTGCAGCCCCGCTCGTAATCGAACTTATCGACAGCCCTCATCAGCCCCAAATTGCCTTCCTGGATCAGATCTTCAATCCCTAACCCACAATGCAGGTACTTTCTGGCAATACTAACGACCAGCCGAAGATTGGATTCCATTAGACGGTTTTTAGCTGTCTTCATGACTTCTAGAGATTTCTGTAATTTCATCACTTGGGATAAAAATTCCTTTTCATCCTGACCAGTCTGTTCAAACACATCTCTTTTCCACTTCATAGCTGATTCCAGCAATTGATACTCCTGAAAGACTGCCTTAAATGACTGTCCTGAAAAATCCTCAATTTCCATTTGCAGGCTCGCCTCTTTTGAGACATCTCCAGCCTTATTTGCTGCCTCCCAACTCTGCATAGTCTTGAGAAGCTTTTTTGAGTCCACTCTCTGAGATTGTTCAAGCTCAGCAATTTGCTCGCTTGCACATTCGATTTCTCGAGATTGTTGAACAAGCAAATCTGTGAATTTTTCAATCTGATTTTGATTGAAAGAAATCCACTGAATTTGCGAATGGATTTTCTTGGATAATTTATCTATCTCTTCCTTTTCAAATCGGTTTAATTTTGTAGCTTGACCAGACTTTTTGATCATTTGCCTTGAAGTGAAATCATCAGTAACCAGACGAAGTTGCTGAACCAAGGACTCAACTCGGCTCTCATCATCCATCTCAAACTCGTCATCATCATTAACAACAGTAATTTGACGAATAGTGATCTCTCCGTTCTCCAGTCGTTGAGCCAAGTTTTGGATTTCATCAAAGACCAGTTTTGATCCAAAAAGGATCTCTTCAATCTTTTGACGATTTGATTCAATTTTTTTGGCTAGTGCTGACTCTTGTTTGCGGTCAAGCTGATTCACCCTGCTGACATCTTTTACATAGAGTTGAAAAGCCTCCTGAATCGAAGATTTTTCCTTATCCAGAGCAGATGACTTACCTGATTTAGTGCCGTCATTTTCTTCATCGACAATTGAATCAGAGGCTTCTAAAACTCCAGAAAATCCAAGATGGTGATTGGTATCGTGTTCTGCGTTTACAAAATGTAGAGCTTCCATAATTCCCTCCTAATTGATTTAGATGTGCCTTTGAATTTCTAAAGTGAACTTTCAGATTTTCAGACTGACTCCTGAGAATAAGAGGAACTTCCAATTAAATTCTCAAAAATATATTTAATCTGAAAATTACTTAGAAACCTTTCGTTTATCTGTAGCTGCCCACTCCTCAAGCCGTTACGATATCAATATGATAAATGAGTCAAAGAATATGTGTGAGGAGATCGGGGGGAGAAAAAAATAGCGAGAAAAATCAATAATTTTACTTTTTTGTCACAATATTTTTAGTTTCCAACTCTCAGCTTTTTGATAATTGGACATCAATAAATCTTAGACAGCCTCATCAACTGATTTTCTTTAAGTAATTTCAGTATCTTTTACGAACTGTGCATTTTTATATCATCCCGAAATCTCAGTTCATTTACAGAGATTTTAACGTCGCTGGAGGGTGGATCATTGCAGTGAAATCCTCTCATTCACCCCCGGACAAACCTCAGTTGGAACGATAATTTAATCCGTATCTTTATCTTTGAAAATCAACAATCATTACAAAAAATAAAATATAATTTCAAATATTTAATCTTTTATTTAGAGAAAAAACCCAATGACCCGTCCAAGGAATGTATTGTTCATCATGGTAGACCAACTTCGCTGGGATTGTTTGTCCTGCTATGGAAATTCCCTGGTTTCAACTCCAAACATTGACCGATTAGCCAAGGAAGGCGTGACTTTTGACAGAGCCTATTGTCAATCTCCCATATGTGGACCTTCCCGCATGTCATTCTACACAGGTCGCTATTCCCAGTCACACGGAGCTACTTGGAATGAAATCCCTCTAAAAGTAGGGGAGATCACTCTAGGGGATTTTCTTAGAGAGCAAGGCTTATCAACCTGGCTTGTCGGCAAAACTCATTTCTATCCAGATATCGCTGGCATACAACGATTAGGCATTGAGCTGGAATCTTCAACTGGCCAGTTACTCCAACAATGCGGTTTCCAGATCTTTGATCGGATGGAAGGGCTTTATCCTGAAGGACCCAGAGGAAGATACAATCCTCTCAAATAAACCTACGAAAAATATTTGAATGAGATCGGCTATCCTGGTCAGAACCCCTGGAATGATTGGGCAAACTCAGCGGAGGGAGAGAATAGGGAGGTTTTGGAAGGTTGGTACATGCAGCATGCTCAGCGACCTGCAAGGGTTGCAGAAGAGCATTCAGAAACGGCCTACACAACAAATGGTGCGATTGAATTTCTAAAACAACATGACCATGCACCTTGGTGTCTTCATTTATCCTACATCAAACCTCATTGGCCTTACATTGCACCAATTCCCTACCATCAATTATTTCGAGATCTTGAACTACCATCAGCAATAAGATCGCAAAATGAATTGAAGAATCCCCACCCAATCTATGAAGCACTTACCAAAATTCCAGTGAGCAGAGCATTCTCAAAAAATGAAGTCCGGGATCGAGTTTTGCCAACATATCTTGGCCTTGTGAAACAGTTAGATGATCACCTCGGCAGGCTTTTTCAGTTCCTGGAAGATCAAGGATCCTATGATCAAACATTAATCGTTTTCACCTCAGATCACGGGGATTATCTCGGGGATCATTGGTTGGGTGAGAAAGACTGGTTTCACGAACCATCCGTAAAGATTCCTTTGATCATTCGTGATCCATCCCCAGAGGCCAATTGCTCGCGTAGCTCAAGATCATGGGACTTAGTTGAATCAATAGATCTGATTCTCACATTCATCGAGGCTTTGGGAGGAACTTTCCCTGATCATATTCTTGAAGGGCATTCTCTAAAGACTTTGCTAAAAAACACCTCCAGCAAATCAATTCGAGAATATGCCATTAGCGAATACGATTACTCCGTTGCTCCAACATCTTCGCTACTGAATGCAGACCCCAAAAAAGCTCGCATCTACATGGTCACCACTCAACGTTGGAAATACATTCATACAATCGGGTATCGTCCGGTGCTTTTCGATTTGCAGGAGGACCCGATGAAGCTTAATGATCTTGGAGATGATGCTGGATATTCCAAAATCCATCGTGAACTCAATGATCAACTGTTGGAGTGGAATCTCCGTCATTCACAAAGAGTCACGAGGTCTGCTCAGAATTGGTTTCTCGGCGGGGCCGTTCAAAAGGATTGGGTATTCGTATTGGTTTTTGGGATGAGAATGAAGATTGAGTTATTCTTTATTCTGTTTTTTCTGGATTCAGGCTTTTAGTTCTCAAACATTCTGCTTTTTTAGAAGGAAATCCTTGATGACCGCTACCAGACCTTCAACACCATTTTCTTTGGGCAAAAAGACAGGAAGTCCTAATCGCTGCTGATAATCTATTCTAATTCCTTCTAGTTCTGTTGGAGCAAGTCCCTCTGAGTTGAGTGTCAAAGCCAGAGTTCGGGCTCCATAGATCTTAATCAAATCCAAATTCCCCTGAATATCTGGAATAGGTAGGCTTGCGTTGGTGAAATATAAAGTCTTCCTTCCAGGCACATGCTGCATGATCACTCCCTTTGCCATGGCGGAGCAAATGAACTCTGCTCCACAGGGACCTGATGGATTTCTCAAAGAAGATTGTCCCTCCAATAGTATTAAATCTGGCGAGCAATCCCAATCACACCTAACGATTGCATCTTCTAATTCCCCAGAGACAAAATCATTGGGGGTCGAATCAAATAGAAAACCGAAATCATGTCCAGACTGCATCCAACCGGTTTGCCCAGTGAAAATCATCTCGGTCTTGATGCCGGCTTGATTACAAGCCTCCCAAAGCCAACGTGTTGTGGTTCTTTTGCCCACGGCGCAATCTGTTCCCATGACCACTATGCGTGGAGCCCGCACTTTAGTGATTTCACCGGACCAGAAGTGAAGATCCATCTTTGAGCGTGGTTTACGGATGTCGCGTAACTTCACCCCCCTCTGCCGAGCCGCATCAACCAGATGTGGCTTATCCTCCAAAAATTCATGCAGGCCATTGACTATATCTAGTCCTTCTTCGATAGCTTCCTCAATAAAACTCAACAATTCTGGAATCAACCTCCCTCCGGATGGAGTGATACCAACGATGGCCATCTCAGGGGATTCACTCAACTGCTCAAAAGCATGTTTTGCGGAAGCAAAGACGGATATACCACGAACATTTCCATCCACAATCATTCCTGCATCCTAGCCGGATTTCTCAGGATCAATCACCCCCACTATCTGAAAGCGATCTGTCCCTCGGACTAAGCCAAAGGCCGTCTTGGCTTGCTCAAAGTTGAAAGTATGAGGCGCTAGGATGAGTGCCTTCTGCTTCTCTGTAGATTTCATCAATTGACTCAATGCAACATGGAAGATGAGAACTTCAAATTAGTGGAAAGTTTGTGCTCATTGGCAAACTTGATCAAGGTTCGCTTTAGTTTTGACAACAATTCGTCCAATTCACCATCAGTGATGCAGAGTGGAGGACACACCATCAAGTGATCTCCAGAATATCCACCTCTTGTGCGACGAGAATAGAGGATCAGTTTTTCCTCGTAAGCCAGTTCAACGATTCGTGAGTGTGCATTCCATGCTGGTGGAAGTACTTCCCAAGTTTCACGGTTTTCTACCAGTTCGAACGCAAGCAACAGTCCCTTACCACGAACATCTCCAATGAATTCAAATTGCTGCTGCAATTCTTCTAAACCAACTCGAAGCTTGGCACCCTGTTCTTGAGTTCGCTGCATTAAATTCTCTTCCAGCAGTACCTCAAGAACTGCTTTACCTGCTGCACAAGCCATCGGGTTTCCAGCATAGGTATAACCGTGCAAAAAACCACCATCATCCAAAACAGCCTCCACCAATTCTTCCTTGGCAACAACAGCTCCCAAGGGACTGTAGCCCGCTGCAAGTCCCTTGGCCAATGCAACGATATCGGCTTGTACACCCCAATGATTAAGCGCTAGGTATTCTCCAGTACGACCAGCACCACAGAGCACCTCATCGGCAATCAACAACACTCCATAGCGGTCACAAATCTCCCTGACCCTCGGATAGTAAGTTCCTGGGGCTACCAAAGCTCCGGTTGAAGCCCCACCTACAGGCTCTGCCAAGAAGGCCAAGACCGTCTCCGGACCCTGCTTGACAATCTCTTTTTCGAGCAGATCCGCATATCGTTCTCCACGCTGATCCACACTCAGTGAATTTTGATCCCTATACGCAGTGGGTGCAGCAATCTTTGGCATCTCTAAATACATGGAATCAAAAGGATCATTCAGGGGTCCATACTGAGTGACTCCCAGTAATCCAAGCGTACAGCCATGATAAGAGGGGCTGAGTGAAATCACCTTATATCGAGAGGATTCACCGCGTGAGATAGCAAACTGTCTGGCGAGTTTTAGGCAGGATTCCACTGTCTCAGATCCACCCGAAGCGAAAAAGACCCGATTCAGGCCAACTGGCATAACCCCAGATAGATCTTCAGCAAACTCTTCAGCAGCATCATTCTCAAAATGTAGACGATAAGCGAATGCTGCTTGATTCAATTGTTTTTGGATGGCTGCAATTACCTTGGGATGGCTGTGTCCAATATTGGAGACCATTGCCCCTGAAGAAGCATCCAAATATTGGTTTCCCTGCTGATCCCAAAGGTACACTCCTCGGGAATGAGAAACTCGAGGTTTATGATTTCTAGTCTGATAGAAAAGGTGGGAATTAATAGACTTGGAAGGCATCGTCATTTGTTACAAAAGTATTCTTAAGAGAAGAACATCACCCCCCAACCCAGAAGGCTTTTTCAAGGTCAGTAAATTGTTGAGCCGGTCCTTCAAATTTGTTTCTGCCCAATTCCAGCACATACACATAGTCAGCTATTTTCAGGGCTTGACGAATCTCCTGATCGACTAGGAGAATCGTCAATTCATCAACCGTGACAAGCATCTTTAACATTTCGTAGACTTCTTCCGCCAGCATCTTCGAGAGTCCTGCAGTGGGCTCATCTACGAGCAACACTTTGGGTTCTGCCATCAATGTACGACTAATCTCAACCATTCTTTGCTGACCACCTGAGAGTTCCCCTGTAATCTGCTTTCGCTTCTCACGCAGCACCGGGAAGCGTTCGTAATTGGCTTCAATCTTATCACGAACCTGCTGCTTTTCTTTGCGGAAGGTCCAACCCCCGAGTTGAAGGTTCTCCTCGACGGTCATGTCCTTGAAGACACCGGGTTGTTGCGGGATGTAGGCGAGACCCTTGAGAATTCGCTGATGCGTGGGAATATCGAGGAGACTTTCGTTCTCCAAAACCACATCACCTCGGTTGGGCTTCAGAAATCCAAATGCAGCTTTGAGGGCGGTGGATTTGCCAACTCCGTTTGCCCCAAGAATCGTGGTGATCTGTTTCTTTCTCGCTTTCACATTCAGATCCTGCAGGATGTTGAGGTCCTTGTAATAGCCCACATCCAAGCCTCTAAGTTCAAGCACCCCAGCCGTTGAATTTGTTGCACTCATAGTTTGTTTTCTGTTGATGAGGTTGGCTTGTCGAAGGGCTGTTCCTCTTCATCACTCCCCAAGTAGGCCTCAATCACCGCAGGGTCTTTTTTCACATCAGCTGGGAGTCCATCTGCGATCAGTTCACCAAAATTCAGCACCAGCAGCCTACCGCAAAGGGTGAAGATCGATTCCATTTGATGGCTGATCAGAATGATCGCCTTTCCAGCATCATTGACACGTCGAATGTATCCATAGATGATCTCCATCAACTTGGGATGAACTCCCGCAAAGGGCTCATCGAGAATGATGATATCAGGGTCCAACATCAGCAACCTGCCGAGCTCCAACAGTTTTTGCTGTCCTCCAGAGAGAGCTTGAGCGTACTCATTGCGCAAGTGATCAATTGTCAAAAATTCGAGGACTTCCATCGCCTTCGGAAGTACCTGATCCTTGCTGACCGTAAGATCTTTGGCCAAAGCAGGAACGAAGAGGTTCTCTAGCACGGTCATGCGGCGGAAGGAGCGAGTCACCTGAAAAGTACGCCCCAGCCCCGCCCGGGCTACTTCAAAAGGAGGCAGCTGGTCGATTCTTTTACCATTTAGGTAGACCGTGCCGCTGTTGGGAGTGATTGCCCCATCAAGAATGTTGGTTAGCGTGGTTTTTCCCGCACCATTTGGCCCAATCAGCCCAATCAGCTCCGGACCCTTCACTTCAAATGAGAGGCCCTTGAGCACATGGTTCCCGCCGAAGCGCTTGTTCAGGTTGCGTACGGAGAGTTCCATGATCAGGCTGTTGGACTATTTGAATATTCACTGGAGCGTTTGGCGACGGTCTCAGCTGCCACATGCGCCCGAGTGAAGTATTCGATGATTGGAGTGATCAATCCATTCCGATAGAACCGCAGGGTGACCATCAGCAATACTCCGAAGAAAACAAGCCGCCAGATTGTCATATCCACCTCAACACCCCCAATCACGAAGCTATTTCGGAGCATTTCCAGGATGAACTCAATGATGATCGCTCCAATCGCTGCAGCTGCAAAGTTTTCCAGACCACCAATAACCGCCATTGCCACGACGAGGCTCATCTGCATAATCATCAGATTGTTTGGAGTGATGATTCCAATATAGTGGGCTTGAACTGCTCCAGCTAACGCTGCCATCGTGCAGGTAATCACGAAGACCAGGACTTTGTAGCGAACAATATTGATTCCTAACGCCGCTGCTGCATCTTCGTCCTCTCGCAAGGCCCGAATGAAGAGTCCAAATCGTGATTGTGCAAGCCAAGCTAGGATGGCTAGACAAGCAAGCAGCAAGAAGAACATGACAAAGTAGGGAGGAATTTTGTCGGTCTTGGTAAATTCATATCCAAACAAGACCACCCCATTCTCAAACAAATGCGGAAGTTCGATACCTGCTTGCCCACGGGTAATGTCAATTTCAGCGCTGATCGTAGCCCGGAGGATTTCAGAGAAGCCAAGTGTGAACAAGGCCAGGTAAGCTGCTCGAAGACGAAGTACCAGCATTCCAATCAAAAATCCGAATAGGGCGCCCAACGATGCACCGATTAGTATACCCAAGACAATCGGCATGGGTGTGACTTCCACAGTACCGTTCCAATTCTCTAGTGCCTTGGTAAGGCAGTCTTGGGTTAATGTACTGGAGGTGACCCCAACCGGATTCTTGATGATGAAATACTGGTCCCCAAAAGCGAACTCAGTGCAAAGTCCTGTCGGTTCAGGTGAGAGATAAAAATAGTGACTGAAGAGAGCTGTTCCATAAGCTCCCAAGCCCATGAAACCCATGTGTCCAAAGGAAAACTGCCCCCCGTATCCAGCAAGCATCGACCAGCTTGAAGCCAATATTGCGTAGAAGAAGCCTGTGATACAAATGTGCATGATATATTCGTAATCACGACCACCATAAATGAAGGGGAAGGCCAGGAAAAATCCTACGATTCCGAAACAGATTAACCAGAGGACTTGGATCCTTGTCATAGCTTACCGTGGGTTCCACTGGCGAAACGACGACCCATCAGGCCTGTTGGTCGTAAGAGTAGGGTAAGGGTGAGGACAATCATTCCGTAGGCTGGAATGTAGGATGAGGCTTTTTGAGGGTCGGGCACACATCCCGTTCCAGCAGCCTCCACCAAGCCAATGATGATCCCTCCGAAAAAGGCCCCAGGTAATGAACCCAAACCGCCAAGCACGACGATCACAAAGGAGCGCATCGCCGGAATTAAGCCTACATGCGGCAACCACGAGAAAGCTTGCACCAGTGTCGCTCCAGACAGGGCAGCAATCATCCCACCCATCGCGAAAGCCAACATGTTCATTCGATGAGGATTGATTCCCGCAATTGCTGCTGCCTCCCGATCCTGGCTAACTGCTCTGAGCGCTTTGCCAGTCCATGTCTTGTAAAGAAAGAACAATAAGCCCAACAAAACTAAAATAGAGATGACTGCTGCAATGAAGCGTGGATTAGAGATCGAAACGGTGTCAAACAACTCCATGTTTCCTCGACTGGTCTTGATCAGCCAGGGATCTTCCTTTGATGGGAATCGGATTCTAGGAAAATCAAAAAAACGTTTGGCCTTGACTGGATTTGAACCGGCGACGGCTTGAACAAAATACATTAACGTGAAGGCCAGTCCGAAGGTCACCAGGATCCCATATTCAACAGGTCGCTCAATCCGACCATCGTACATCGGTGTCAGAAACAAGCGTTCGAACAATGCACCAAGGATAAAGGTAGCTAAGCATGCGATCAAAATGCCCACTATTGGAGAAATTCCTGGGAACCAAACCACTGTGACGTAGTAAGTGATCATTCCCCCAATCATGTAGAATTCACCATGGGAGAAACTGACAACGCCAAGAATTGAGAAAATCAAGGTAAGTCCAAGTGCCATCAAACCGTAAATGATCCCGATGATGAGTCCATTTGTGATTTGTGACAGAACAAAGGAGCTATTGGAAACACAGTTATTTTCTGGATCAGCGAGAGCGAAGGCAGTCATCAGAATGCCAACTGTCAGTAAGGAGGGCAGAATAATCAGTTTCTTGGAGGCTTCAGGTGTTTTTAGCCAGAGAAATAGCAGACCTATTGGACCTAGAGATGCTCCAATCAAGGCCCCCATCAGCACTGCGTTTGAAGTGTCGAGATCTTTTGCAAGATAGATCCGCCTAGTACCAATGCTCCCAACAATCCCCCAGACAAGCAGCCAGAGGGTGGTCCACCAAAATATTGGGGCGAATTCCATAAATCAGATTACTGTGGGGATAAAAAGGTGGGGGTCCAGAGCAATAAGCTCTGGACTTTTAATTATTAGATTAATCCACGAATTCAGGCTCACCTGTCTTGTAGGCATCTGGATAAACAATGGTCATCGTATTTGAAGGTTCGCCTTCCTTTTGATATTGGACCATGGTGATCGCGACATCAGGCCACTGGTGCCACCATTCATCACCTTTACCATCAGCTGATGGGTCCTTTTTAGAGCCATATGGGAAGTAAATTCGTCCCAATACCCCATCATATGAAATATTTTCTAAAGCACTTACAATGGCATCACCATTGGTCGATCCAGCTTCATTAATCGCCTGAGCAAGGATTCCAATCGAATCATATGCTTCCAGAGCAAAGCTCTCCACACCGGATTTGCCAGTCTTTGCCTTGTAGTCTCTAGCAAATTTAAGCGCACTCTCAGAATACATAGTTTCTGGTACTCCAATTCGGGCCATGAAGGCTAAGTTTCCATCAGGAACGTTCTCCCAATAGGCCTTGCTCTCCAGGCCTGCTTGATTTGCGTGAAACATAATATCTTGAGGACCAGTACCCGCATCAGCAGCTTGCTGAGTGAAATTAAATCCTGCTTCACCGGTCAACAAAACAATGATGTAATCAGGATTCTCTGCCTTCACCCGCTCAACAATTCCCGCAAAGTCCTGGGTTCCGATATCAACTCCGAAGGTCACGGAATCTATACCTTTGGTACCAAGTCCTACCTCACACTCCTTGGCAGCCGGGATCCCATAGTCTGTATTTTCGGTCACAATAGCCACTTTCTTAACACCAGGCGCCTGTGCAGCAAATTGCCAGATCACTCCGGAGGCCCATGAACTCAGGGGTGCAATACGGAAAATGTACTTCTGTTTGTCACCTGTGATTGTATCATTCCAGGTTTCAGCAAACACGACCGGAATACCACGAGCATTTGCTACATCCTTTGAAGCAACACCAACAGAACTGTGATAACCACCCCCCACAGCTACAACCCCATCCTGAGTGATTAGCTTTTCCATCATCGCTGTAGCTTTTTCAGGCAGCCCTTCTGTATCGGTAATGACCACTTCAAGATCACAACCTAAAACACCTCCGGCTGCATTGACATCTCTTTCAGCCAACAACATGGCATCTCGCATTGCTTCACCACCAACAACGGATCCTGGTGCTGAAAGAGGAGCAAGACCACCCACCTTGTGGACACAATCTGCTGCAAAAGCGCTTGCAAATGGGACCATTGAAAGCGAAACCGCCATCAAACAGTACCTTAGAAAATTAGTCTTCATGTCCTCTCCTTTTGAAAGAGTTTAAAGATTTCCCAGAATTCTTAATTGATCTGAGAAAAAGAGGTGGAGAATCGTATGAAGTTCAACTTTACTTGGCAACCAAAAATGCGACGCATGTTTGAAGATTTACGACAATTCCTGTAAAGCATCACTTTATCGGTACAAATTATCCAAAAAATCATACTGAACCTTAATCCCAGTGATCCCTATGATTGGGCTCGAAAAATATAATCAAAATTTCCGCGACCTTGATGGTAGGCTCATCCAGCCAGACCTGAGAATCGGTTTCGTCCTTGTACCAGGCTTTACGATTCTTCCCCTAGCTGGCTTCATCGATACGCTTCGTCACGCTGCAGATGAGTCAGATCACAGTCAACAAGTCTATTGTAAGTGGAAAATTCTTGGCCCATCGATGGAACCGATCCCGTCAAGTTGTGGCATCACCATTCCACCTTGGGAAGTATATGGAGACCCAAGCGAATTCGATTACATTGTTGTTGTTGGAGGACAAACAGATCTGATTCGTTCAGTTTCAGAGCAAACTTATGAATTTCTCAAAAAAGCGGAAGAACACGGGATCCCATTAGTAGGCTTGTGTGTGGGTGTATTTGTACTGGCAGAAGCAAGCTTATTGAAAGATCACAAATGTGCAGTTCATCCAAGACACCTCAACGAGTTCATTGACCGTTATCCGAATATAATTCCAATAATAGATGAACTTTTCGTGATTGATCTTAATCGGATCACTTGCGCTGGAGGCACTGCAGCAATTGACCTTGCGGTCAGCATCCTGATAAACCACCTTGGTGAGACTCAAGCTCGGAAGGGACTATCTCACATGATGGTTGATCAGCATCGCGAAAATCTACACACCCCACGGCATCCTTACGATGAGTTAGATCATTGTCAGGATCTCAGAATCAAGGATGCTGTTGCATTGATGAAGAAAAACCTCACCTTCCCTTTCGGTGTTAAAGATTTAGCTTCAAAACTTGGCTGTAGCCAACGCCAGCTTGAGCGAGCTTTTCAAAAGCACGCGCAAATATCACCGGCAAAGTTTTGGAGGCAGCTTCGAATCAAAAGAGCACGCTGGTACTTATTGAATACCAATTTGAACATCACCCGGATTGCCTTCGACTGTGGCTTTTCAGACTGTGCCCATTTTACGAATCTTTTCACTCAGGTTTATGGCGAGTCTCCTAGTCGATTCCGCTCCGTTCGGTTGCAGGCTTCTCAATCAACTCTCTGAAGATCTCAGTCAAAACAGACATTTTTAAAAACTCAAAAAGTATTGATGAAATTCATTTATTCGGAATCACATAAACTCCACTTCCCTCAAGCAGAGTATCATCGTGGAGAGATGGTCACCCCTTTTGAAAAACCTGAAAGGATCGATCTAATCTCAGCTCGTCTAGATGAGGTTGGTTTTACTGGTATCCAATGTGATGAATTATGGGATTCGGAACCTGTTCTGAAGGTTCACTCCGCCGATTATCTGCAGTTTCTTAAGACTGCTTGGCAAGAGTGGCTTGCTGCAGGTTTCAACGGGGATCTGATGGCGGGAAATTTTCCTGTTCGCAGGATGCAGCAACGGTGTCCAAAGCATATTGATGGTAAGGCTGGTTTTTACAGCTCTGGAAATGACACTTCGATCAACGCAGGGACTTGGGAAGCTACCCAGGCTTCCTGTATGGCAACTCAGCGAGCACAAAAAGTCGTTGCGAACGGAGATGCAGCTTGCTTAGCGTTGTGCAGACCACCCGGTCATCATGCAGGTAAAGATCTTTTCGGAGGGTATTGTTTCCTCAACAACGCTGCCGTCGCAGCCCAAATGTTTCTTGATCAAGGCGCTAAGAAAGTTGCCATCATCGATATAGATTTTCATCATGGGAATGGGACTCAGGATATCTTTTATGAGCGAGGGGATGTTCTCTTTGCCTCATTGCATGGACAGCCAGAGGATTCATACCCTTACTATTCGGGATATGCGGATGAAACTGGGAAGGGAGATGGGGCTGGTTGTAACTTTAATTTTCCAATGCCTCCAGGAACCAGATATGAAACTTGGGCTCAGGCTCTGGAAGACGCGATATTTCACATTCAAAAGTTCAGGGCTGCCGCATTGATCGTGTCTCTGGGAGTAGACACCTACAAAGAAGATCCAATCAGTTTTTTTGGTTTGGAAACAGAAGACTATCTCCAGTGTGGAAAGCATTTGTCTCAGTTGAATCTACCGACAGTCTTTGTTTTGGAAGGAGGCTATGCGCTGGATATGGTGGGCCAAAATGTAGCGAATGTATTGCTTGGCTTTGAGGGTTGTTAATTCAACTTACTGAATTGATTGACTAAATTAATGAAAAAATGCCCAACAACTATTGTTGGGCCTGAGTATTTCAAGCTACTTTTTTGCAGAAATACCAATCTGTACATTCGTAGCCTTCATTAACTCGAGCCTCTGCAGTTTCTGTAGTTGCAGGCGGAGGGACAATAACCTTATCCCCTGGCTGCCAACCTTCTGGGGTGGCCACCGTATTTGCGTCAGAAGTCTGCAGAGCAGTCACTAGCCTGAATATTTCATCAATGGATCTTCCATTACTCATCGGGTAATAAACCATTGCCTTCATGATTCCTTGTGGGTCAATGATAAATGTTACGCGTACCGCTGAGGTATCTTCTGCACCGGGGTGAATCATTCCATAAGCTCTCGCAACATCCATTTTCAAATCTGCAATGATTGGAAATGGGATCTCCACTCCAAATTTTTCCTTGATGTTGCGAATCCAAGCAATGTGACTGTAGTGGCTGTCGATAGAAAGGCCGAGAAGCTCGGTGTTCATCTCCTGAAACGCAGCATGCTTCCTGGCAAATCCAATAAATTCGGTTGTGCAGACTGGAGTAAAATCAGCGGGATGTGAAAAAAGAACTAACCATTTCCCTGCATAATCAATCAGTTTTTTTGAACCAGCTGTGGTTGGAGCTTCAAACGCTGGGGCAGGCTCATTCAATCTTGGATAAGATGGGGTGGAGACTGAAGTTTCCATTTTTGGGTCCTTTTAGAGAGAAGTAAAGTTTATGAATAATAGTATTTATATATTTATTAATTTGAATATTATATTAATTTAATTAAATCTCAATAAAAAAAAAAAAAAATTGCAGAGACATTCGAATTTGTCTGGCTCACACAAATCGATTTGGTGATATTTGACCAACGAATTTCAGAAATTTTCAATCAATCACAGACGATTTGAATACTTCAATCAAGTAAAGTCAGAGAAGAATATGCTGATCAAAGACCCACTCAAAATTGAGGTTCAGCGAGGTGGATACCGGGAAAGCTTGCATCTCGTCCATGCAGTCGTAACTGATTCATCAGGTAAGGTGGTCGAAGGTTGGGGCGATATTGAATTTCTCACCTTTCCACGTTCTGCAGTGAAACCTCTGCAAGCAATCCCGTTGATCCTGAGTGGAGCCGAGGAACGCTTCCAAATGAGTACTAAAGAGTTAGCGATGGCTTGTTCCTCTCATGGCGCGGAACCGTCTCACTTAAGGGTAGTTTCCTCATGGTTGGAACGTATTGGCTGCGGAGTAAATGATTTGGAATGTGGAAGCCATTGGCCAAGCCATGAAGAATCAGCATATGACCTTGCTCGAGCAGGGAGTTACCCAGTGGCACTACATAACAATTGTTCGGGAAAGCATACAGGATTTTTGACCTTGGCCAGGCAGCGCCAAATTGATTTAAAGGGATATATACAACCGGACCATCCGATCCAACAAGAAATTCGCTCAATTCTTGAGTATATGATGGAGATTGATCTTAGAAATGCTTCGATGGGGATTGACGGCTGTTCCATTCCAACCTGGGGAATCCCCTTGAAAGCAATGGCGAAAGGATTTGCCCGATTTGCTACGGGAGATCAACTTACCAAAGAACACAAGGTGGCATGTGAGAAACTACTATCTGCAATGGTTACTGAGCCTTTTTATGTGGCAGGAACAGATCGACACTGTACGACAGTAATGAAAGCTTATGGAGGAAGTGTTGTCTGTAAAACGGGAGCAGAAGGGGTGTTTGCTGCAGGAATCCCTGAATTAGGATTGGGGATTGCCTTGAAAGCTCAGGATGGAACCAAAAGAGCAGTTGAGGTCGCCCTCAGTCACATTCTTCATCAGCTTGGAGCCAAACCGAATGACCCAGATTTTTCCATTGAGCAGCCGCTTTATAACCGTAATCAATGGCACATCGGTTCAGTGCGACCTGTGGACTGAGTTCTGAGAGCATCTGAAGATTCAATAAATTGGTTATTTGAACCATCATCAGGTGTTGGAGCTTAAGGGTTGTTTAGTTTATGGATGAGCAGTTTCAAAGAAACTTCCAACATCGTTTTTGATTTGCTGTAGCAAAGCGTTTTACGATGGAGCCTCGCTAGATAATGCCTCAGTCGGCAGTTGAGTGATTCGATTTGTGTGGTGAAGGTCTTTCCTGCGGAATGCTTGGCGTGTGGAATGAAATTCTCGTAGGCCTTCAGCATGTCTGTGCCATAGCCCATCATCGGCAGGTGCTTGATCTGCTGCCAAAGGAGCTTAGCAGTTTTGATCGTCCTTCTTCCACAGACAAAGCCGAGGACCCTGCCAAAGATGGAGTCCACCGCTAGCCAGAGCCAACATTTAGATTTTTTTACCGATGAACGTGCAGAGTTCATCGATTTCGATGAAGGAGCAGGCTTCGGTCTGTGGTGAGCTTGCTGGGAGTGCTTGGGCAGCTTGCCCCAACCAGCGAGAGACCGTCTCATGATGGATGTTGAGAACCCGGCCGATGGCTCGCATCCCCATCCTTTCTAGATAGGGCTGACAGGCCTGTTGCTTGAGGGCTGGATCTTTGCCTCGTCGTATTGTTTGAATGATCCTTCGGCAGGCTTGTCAACGGTAGCGTTGGACACCACGGCTGGTGCACTAGAGAATAGAGTCAGAATGAGCGCAGTGAGGACATTGCATCGTTAGTTCTCCAAATTTCGGAGATTACTTCATTTGTATAAACGACGCTACTGCGCCAACCCCCATCATCGAAATTCAAGAGATGGAAAATGGGGCAAGAGACAATTGAAAACTTGGCGATGCTGCTCAATTTCTTGAGAAATTATGAAATTTTAAGCGAAGTGAGACCAACCAATTTCCACTTAAATGGAAAAGGGTTCATTCATTTTCATGATGAATCAAATGGCCTCTGGGCTGATATTTTCCTTTACAAGGGTCGACTAAGAATGCCGGCGAATACTGCTTCTGAACAAGCAAAAGTGATTGGAACCATTGAACCGAGCTTAGAGTCCTTGGAGTCAGGTACACAGAAAAGAAAAATAAGTAAAAGTCGAACAAATCTAGGCAGATAAAACAGTCTTGGCATTGGTGATGAACAGCAGCCTGCGGGGGGCAAATTGCCAAATCGAACCTGAGAATCAACAATGAAAAGGCTCCTTATCATTTCAAGCGTGTCACTCTTACCTTTTAACAATTTTGCAGCCGACCAAGTCAACTTTTCAAAGGAAAGCCAATTAGAACAAAACTCCTACCAAATAGAGATGAAGGAGGTTCTGAAAGAAATTCAGGAGACCTGTCAGGACCAAAATTCGATCCTCAGATCAGCGCTCCGAATTTTGAGAACAGCCCTTCAAAAATCTTCCATCAATAGCGAATCACCCTCACACTCAAGGGATGTAGAATTATCCGCAAAAATCAGTTTGGATGGTTTGGATTTAGTTCAGTTATTTTCATTGAAAGGTTCTATGATCCAGTCTGCGGATTCCCAAACTAATCCCAAATGGTGTGTTCACTAAAAATCAATTTATAGTTTTGGATCAGGATCTGCTGTATTTTCGCCACCTTCCTGAACCAGTAAGTGATGCATGACTGAAGCTGCCTGCCGGAAAGTAACTGCTTCCTGGTAGGCAGGATCTGCAAACCAAGCATCTACTTTTTCTTTGCTTGGAAACTCAAGAATTACGAGCCTTCCAGAATATTCCTCTCCTTCTAGGCGAGTAACTGGTTCACCTCTCGTTAAAAACTTACCACCATATTTTTTAACAACTGGAGGAGTACGATCTGTATATTTTCTGTAAGTTTCTGGATCATGAATTGTCATCATTGATAAGACGTAAGCAGGCATCTGAATGTCCCCTTGAAGGCATTTATAAATCGTGGGTAAATCACAGAATCATAGAAGAAGCATTACTTTGCAAAGACATTTCTTTGTCTTGATTGAAAATATCCTAAAATTAAGCATGGTACAGTTGAATTTGTAGTCGTCAGGCATTCGAAGTTTTCAAAAATCGGTTCATTGATTGAAGTTTGAGCTAATTTCTGATTTTAGAGAGTTCTTTTTTACTTAATTCTGAGGATTAAAATTGAAAAAGTTAGGCTGGGGGTTGGTTGGTGGTGGAGAAGGAAGCCAAATCGGCTTCGCCCATCGGGCTGGTTCTGTCATGGATGGGAAATTTCAATTCCTTGCTGGTGCTATGGATATTGATCCGCAGAGGGCTGTTGAATTTGGCATCGCCCAGGGACTTGATAAAAAAAGATGTTACGGTGACTGGCAGGAAATGTTGGATAAAGAGAAGAAAAGAGAAGACCGTATTCAACTAGTAACGGTTGCGACTCCGAATGCTACCCATCATCAGATATCGAAAGCATTCATGGAGGCTGGTTTCCATGTCCTTTGTGAAAAACCAATGACAATGACCGTTGAGGAGGCCAAAGATCTCGTAGAAGTATCCAAAAAGACTGGCCAGATTTGCGCTGTCAACTATGGATACACAGGTTATCCCATGGTACGCCAAATGCGTTCCATGTTGGAAAATGGCGATTTGGGAGCGATTCGGGTTGTCGTTGCTGAGTTTGCAGGTGGATTTATGGCCGATGCTAAGGATGCAGAGAATCCCAGAGTTCGCTGGAGATTTGATCCTATCCAAGCCGGAATGGCGGCAGTCACGGTGGATTGCGGGATTCATGCACTCCATATGGCTTGCTTTGTGACAGGTCAAAAGGTCACATCTGTCTCCAGTGATTTCGGACATGGGATAAAAAGCCGACAGCTCGAAGATGACAATCTCTCAGCCTTTAGAATGAACAATGGAACCATTGGGCGTTTGTGGACCAGTGGTCTGGCTATTGGCCGAACCCATGGCCTTACTCTTCAGGTTTTTGGAGAAGTAGGTGGACTTCGCTGGACTCAGGAGCAACCCAATCAATTGTTCTGGACTACTCTCAAACAGCCTACGCAAATTTTGGAGCGTGGTGGGAATTATCTATCTGAAGCCGCTCAGCGGGCCAATCGCATCACCGTCGGCCACCCTGAAGGGATGGTAATGGCTTTCGCCAATCTTTACCGTGATTTAGGAGATACAATCAATGCAATGAATGAGGGAAATCGTCCGGACGAAATGGCCTGTTGGTATCCGAACGTTGAAGATGGTTGCCACTCAATCGAGATCGTCCAAGCGATGGTAGAATCAGCTAAAAGAGGAAGTGCTTGGGTGAATATTAAATAGTTTAAAGATTTGAAGAGTGAAAGGGCCATCTTGTTTGGCCCTTAAGAGAGGATCAGAACTCAGACTACGTCGTCACCAGCCCCAGCCATAATCAGCTTGCCCTCTTCTTCAAGTTTTTTGACCACTTTGATGATTTTCTGCTGAGCACCTTCCACATCCGCCACTTTGACAGGTCCCATATTTTCAAGATCATCGTTCAGCATCTCTGCGGCCCTAGTCGACATCGAGCTAAGAATCAGTTCTTTTACTGCATCGCTAGCGGTTTTTAGAGCCATCGCAAGATCGGCTTTATCAACGTCCTTCAATACCGTCTGCATTTGCTTGCTATCAATCAAGGTCAAGTCTTCGAATGTGAACATCAATTCTCGAATCTGTTCTGCCAGATCAGGGTTCGACTCTTCGATTGTCGAGAGAATTCTTGTTTCGGAAGCTTTATCAATCGCATTAAGGATCTCGGCTACTGGAGCCACTCCACCGACTTTGGTAACCATACTGCCTGCCTGCTTCATCTCATCGGTCAAAACCTCATTAAGTTCGTTGACAACTCCAGGGGGGATACTGTCCAATGAAGCAATACGATAAACCACATCAGCCTGTAAGTTTTCCGGAAGTGATCTCAATACAGTAGCCGCCTGATCAATATCGGTCAGATAGGAGATAATCAATGCGATGGTCTGTGGATGTTCAGTACGGATATAGTTGGCAATCATTATCGGATCGATGTATTTCAGCGCATCCAAGCCCATGTCATCAGTTTGGGAACTCATAGCAGCATTGAGTTCCTTGGCTTTCTCAGGTCCAAGCGCTGCAGCAAGGGCATTTTTGATGAAATCAGGTGAAGCCATCAAGTCTCCACCGCCATCACTCATTACAGACTGTCGATAAAACTCCTCAAGGACTTGGTCTAATTCTTCAGAGGAAATATCGTTAAAGCGAGTCATGTAGTAACCGACTTGCTGAATCTCTGCTTCTTCCAGGTTTTTCATAACCTCTGCTGCTCCTTCTTCTCCTAATGCTAGGAGAAGGATAGCTGCTTTCTTCGGTCCTGTTAGTTTTCCGACTGCCATTCATCCATCTCTGTTTTGAGTAAATTTCATCAAGATTTTCAGAAATAATTACCATACCAGTAACGATGCAAGGCCCATACTTGGATTTTTTTCTATTGATTCCGCAATTTTGTGAGATCACTGGGAGCGTGCAACAACCTTAACCAACCAAATTTCTGATTGAAGGATCTTCAACAAAAAGTAGGATTGGAGCTTGTAGAATTAAACTGAGAGTTGGGAGAAATTTGTGAAGACTAAGGGGAACTTGAAGATATTTGGCGAACTGGTCGGGGTGACTGGATTTGAACCAGCGACCACACGCCCCCCAGACGTGTGCGCTACCAGGCTGCGCTACACCCCGACTTGAATTCCCAAACTATATCGTTTTTGATCAGTGTCAAGAAGAAGGTGAATGCTTCCTAGAATCGTTTTAGTAGAACCCCAAGGAGCACTCAACGTTGGTTCAATCGCTCGAGTGATGATGAATTTCGGCTTCAACGAGTTGTTTCTAGTCAATCCTCGTTGCGATCCTCAAAGTGAAGATGCTCTCAAAATGGCAACTCATGCCAAAGAGATTTTGCAAAATGCGAAGGTTGTTCAAAGCCTTGAAGTTGCTCTCCAAGATTGCTCGAGAGTCATTGCCACTACAGCTCAGCAGCGTCATCGAAATCGGCAGTTGGAGGGCCTACAATTGCCTTTCAAATGGATGATTCATTCTAACAAACCCAATGCACTAATTTTTGGTGCTGAAGACCGTGGTCTTAGCAACGAGGAACTGGAGTGGGCGCAAAGATGGGTTCGGATTCCGACTGGGGCATATCAAACATTAAATTTAGCCCAAAGCGTCGCAATTTGTTGTTACGAACTGTTCGGACTCCAAGAACAAATCCCTCAAAATCCCTCTGAGAAACCAACGAGTTCAGAAGCAGAAATAAATCGAATCAATCAATTCCTAGAACGATGGGCGAACCAACTGCATCAGGTTGGCTTTCTTCTTCATCACACCAGAACAGAAAGAATGGCAAAGTTGCGCAACATTCTCTACCGTTCAGAGCTATCTCAAAACGATTTGGCATTGCTGGAGGGTATTGTTTCTCAGACAAATTGGGCCTTGCGTACCAATCCACTTAACACCTCCAAAACTTTACTAGATCAAGATGGACAAGATACTGATCGTTGATGATCAGGAAAATAATCGCTTAGTCATTGAAGATATTTTGCGGAAGCAGCCCTCAAGTATTCGAACTGCCTGTAGCGGCAAAGAAGCCCTAGAAACTGTGAAAGAGTGGGTGCCTGATGTGATGCTGATTGATCACATGATGCCGGAATTGAGTGGAATAGAAACAACACGACTCTTAAAAGAGCAAGCTCGCTTTGCTCATTTACCAATCTTAATTGTTACCGCAAAGAATGATCGGCAAACCCTCCGAGAAGCTTTTGATGCAGGGGCCGTTGACTATATTTTAAAACCCGTAGAAAAAACCACACTACTTGCCAGAATCAATTCGGCGATTCGAACAAAAAAAGCTTTTGATCAAGTTCAAAAACTTTCACAGAACTTACTACAACAAAAACAGGAATTGCAGGATTTCACTCATATGGTGAGTCATGATCTAAAATCTCCTGTTGTTGGTGCAGCCAGTCTTTTCAATCTATTTTTGCATCGTTTACAGGAAGATTATCCGGAAATTAGAAATGATCCCGGTATGCATGAATTGTTGGACAGAATTCCAGGTTCATTTACAAAGATGCTCACCTTTATTGATACTTTGTTGAATTATGCGATGGCTGGAAAAATAATTGGGGATATGCAAACTGTTTCTTTGGGAAAAATTCTTCAAACTGTAATTGAACAGTTTGAACAAGAACAACAACAGGGAATCGTTAAATTCAGGCTGCCATCAAAATGGCCCAAGGTAAAATGTGATGTTCTAAAGATGAGCCAAGTTTGGCAGAATCTAATCGGCAATTCGATCAAATATCGAGGTAAACTCGATCAAGTTGAAATCAAGATTGGAACGAGGGTTTCAGGAAAATGGTGCGAGTGCTGGATCGAAGATAATGGCAATGGAGTTCCAAGCTTAGAAGGGGATAGAATCTTCAAACCCTTCATAAGATTAGATGATTCCAAGCAGGGAAGTGGAATTGGATTGGCAACTGTAGCGAGGATTCTTGAAGCTCACCAGGGTATCATTCGCTTGGATCCAAGATATCAAAATGGGGCACGTTTCTACATGCGTTGGCCCCATCATTCAATTACATAATAATTTTTGGCACTTAGATCAAAGCGAATCCTACATAAAGCATTACTTAATCTTCATCCTCTAATGAACCCGATTCAGGTCCCTCATAAGTTTCTAAAGTTACTTTCTTCCCTGATTTTTTGATTTTCACTTTCATCCCAACATCCCAACCCATGATCGCAAAAATTTCATTTGGAAGAGCCAACCTTCTACCCTGACCTCCCTGACCTGAGCTTCTGATTTCTGCGATGTGCTCCTTCATCCGAGTTCGTCTGCCCTTGGGGAAATTTGGCGGGGCTTCCTGCAGTCGCATCGCAACATCCATCAGATGATTTTTGTAGGTTTGCAAGCTTACCCCTGCTCCCAAAGCTGTAGCTCTTAAACTCTGGCCAGATTTAGCGGCACTTTTGGCAGCTTTCATGAAATCTCGATCTGGCATACTAATTCGTTTTCGCATTCTTAACTCCAATAAATTAAGTTAAACGTGAGAGAGAAATGATTTAAATCTATGATGCAAAATGCATGTAACTATTGATAGAGGTAATATTTTTGAACGTCAAATTAAATCTTTTTCAATAAGTAACTTTGAAAACATTTTCTTCAAACTAAGCTTTAGCTCAAAATGAAATAATATGATTGATGAATTTCTGAAACTCCTGAAAGAATCTCCAAAAGTCGAAGTTTTTAATCCTTGGTGGGAAGTAGATTTTGAGCACGATCAGCACAATGATTCTTACAAGGTTAGACAGCAGAATCTTCGTGCTTATTTTTCGGAGAGATTAGGTCAGGTTCAATACATTATGCTAGCTGAAGCACTAGGCTATCAGGGTGGTCACTTCACGGGTATTCCGATGACTTCAGAACGATTACTTCTTGGAGAGCTAGCTGATAAGCAATTATTCGCAAACCATATATTTACTGGGAAACACCAGCGAACAAGTAAAGAAAGATTGAATCGAAAAGGATTCAATGAACCTACTGCTACAATCGTTTGGAGTGAACTTGTTCGTTTTAATTTGACTCACAAAACTATTCTTTGGAATTCGTTTCCATGGCACCCTTACAAGAAACAGAGCGGTTTTCTCTCTAACCGCACACCTAATCCAGCGGAGCGAAGAGTCGGGAGAGAAGTCCTCAATTATCTAATAGCGCAATTCACTAATGTCAGGCTCTTGGCGATTGGCAGACAGGCTCAACAACAGTTAGCAGAAATTGGCACATCTTCTATTGGACTTCGCCATCCAGCCCATGGAGGAGCAAGTCTATTTCGTAAACAACTACAGGATTTAATGGAAGGTGGGTCTAAGGAGGGATGATGTTTTGAAAACAGATAAACAGCAGTGGAAACAGGTGTCAGAAATTGATTGAAGAGATTTGAGGGCTAAAAAATTAATTTTCTTAGTGAGTTCTTTGGACCAGTAATTCAGGGATTTCTTTCAATGTCAAAACCTGATCCACTCCACCTTTGGCCAAGGCTACCTTAGGCATTCCGTAGACCACAGAACTACTTTCATCTTGAGCAACATTGTAAGCTCCCATTTCCTTCATTTCTAGCATCCCCTGAGCTCCGTCATCTCCCATACCCGTTAGGATCACACCCAAAGCATGGTGCCTTGCTTCCTGAGCTACAGAGCGAAATAATACATCAACAGATGGACGATGTCTGCAAACTAGGGGACCATCATTAAGTCGAATGCGATAGCCACGATTTGCGCTCTCCACAAGCATGTGTTGTTCACCGGGAGCCAAATAAACTTTTCCAGCTTCCACAACCTCTCCGTTGGTGGCCTCAACCACTGTTAGTTTAGAGTTTCGATCTAGTCTTTCTGCAAAACTCTTCGTGAATGAGCCGGGCATATGTTGTACTACGACAATCCCTGGCATTGATGCTGGCAACTTCGATAGGACAGCTAGTATAGCTTCAGTTCCACCAGTTGAAGCACCGATCGCAATAAGAGGATCTATGGCGTGTCGACCGAGATGTCGAGGAGGGTTTTTTGGAATGATGGCATCAGCGGTATATTTCTCAGGAGATTTTAGAAAGATATCCCCAGCCTTTTTCAATTTTGCCTGTGCAGCTGCTTTGACCGCATCCACGATTGAAATGGAGATCTCTTCCATTCCTTCACGAACAGTTGTCTGAGGTTTGCCAATAACTTCAACTGCTCCCAGCTCCAAAGCCTTCAAAGCGTCTGGCGCCCCTTTCTGAGTTAACGCGCTCACCATGACGACCGGCATGGGATGAGATTTCATTAGCCTTTCAAGATATTCCAACCCGTCCATCCCTGGCATCATAATGTCTAGTGTCAAGACATCAGGTTCTAATTTTCTAATTTGTCTTGTTGCGATCTGTGCATCTGGGGCTGTTCCTACCACTTCGATCATTGGATCAGCTGATAAAATATCTGTCATGACTCTTCGCACAAGTGCTGAGTCATCAATGATCAGTACTTTGATCTTGTTTCCTGATAGGCTCATTATTTAGGAGATTGGAGATTGAAAAGCATTAAATTTGGTAAGCTGAAAATCTTTCTTGTCAGCCAAATATTCAGAGTGACCCAAGAGTAGGTATCCGCCTGGCTCAAGATAGTTTCTTAAACGGTTTACAATTGTACTCTGCCAGAATGGTGTCATGTAAATCAATAGATTACGGCAGAAGATCACACTGAATTTTGTCTTTATGGGATAACTATCAGAAATCAAATTGATTTTACGAAATTGAATCATCTTTTTCAAAGGTTCAATGACACAATAATTTTGGCCAATTTTTTCAAAATAACTCAGCCTATTTTCCTTGGAGACATTTTGTAATGATTTTTCTGTGTACTCAGCAATTTGGCCAATTTCCAAGGCATTCTGATGAACATCAGAAGCCAAAATTCGAACATCCCAATCAGTTGGAGGAAGAAATCTCTGATGGAAGAGAATTGAAAGAGTATAGGCCTCCTCTCCAGTAGAGCAGCCGCAACTCCAAGCCCGCACTTTTGAATCCCTTTCTTTGGATTTACGATTTTTAATTTCAGGTAGAATCGTCTCTTCAAAGAATTTCATCTGCGAGGATTCCCTGAAAAATTCCGTCTTCTGAATTGTTAAAATTTGCTCAATCTCTACCCATTCCGGATGATTCGGATTTGTTTCTAAAAAGGAGAGGTAGTCAAGGATGCTCTTTTTGAAGGTAGCTTTAACCCGCTTCCCGATCATCAAGAAAAGTCGATCATGGCGTCGCTTATGGAAATCCATTCCCAGACGATTCTCTGCCAGCCTGGCGAGCAGATCAAATGCTTCCTGATGGGAGCTAGCAGTCTGAGGAGCCACAAGATCCAAATTTAAAGGAGTCGTCAGCATCTTTGTTGATCATTTGGATTTTTCAATTCACTCAAAATCTGGAAGTCCGTGATCAATGGACCTGCTTGGGCGAATACCCACTGATGACTGATTATTCCTGGTGTTAGTCAGTAATTTTTGAGAAGAACCTAATCCCTCTTCTGGTTTGTATTCGATTTGCTCCAATTTGAAGACTTCTATGATCTTCATTAGCTCATTGGAATGATCAGACATTAATCGACTTGTAGTCGCTGACTCATCCACCAAGAGGGCATTTTGTTGAGTAATCCTGTCAAGTTCTGAAACTGCGATATTGACTTGTCGGATACCTTCAGCCTGTTCATTTGAAGCTGCTTTGATGTTTTCAATCAGATCGGTCACTTCAGAAACTGCTGTTTGAATCTCCTTCAAATTATCATTGGTTTGGTTATTTAGTTTTTCAAGATTCTGTCGAGAATTTTCCTTGAGGGCTTCCAGAGCCTGATCCGCTTTTTGAATCATTTCTTGAACGACAGTATTGACTTCTCCCATCAAGGAAGTTCCTTTGGCGACCTGCTCCAAGCTGTTCTTGATCAAGGTACTTATCTCCTCAGAGGCCTCTGCAGAGCGATGAGCCAAATTCCTAACTTCAGCTGCAACAACCGCAAACCCCTTCCCATGCTCTCCGGCGCGCGCGGCTTCTACTGACGCGTTTAAAGCCAATAGATTCGTTTGAAAAGCAATGTCGTTAATTACGGAGGTGATTCCGGAGATTTTTTCAGAACTTTCTCCAATCCCCTTCATTGCCAGAACCATCTGATCATTCATCTGCTCTGCTTTCACAAAGTATTCACCGTTCGACTCTCTCACTTTATCGATGTCGCTCTGATTGGAACTGATGGTTTGATCGAGTAAGGATTGGAGAAGTGATTTCCTTTCCTCAACAACGTCACGCATATTTTGTGAGATGTGATTGGCATGATTTGCACTCTCAGCATTTTGCTGAACGTTTGAAGTCATCTCTTCCATTGCAGAAGCAGTTTCTTCGAGGGAAGATGACTGCTCTTCTGTTCTGGTAGCAAGATCTTGACTCCCTTCCGCTAAGATTTGTGAAGAACTACTGATGTCTGCGGCTCGATCCTTAATTTTGGTAACAATTTCAAAGAGCCGAGTAGTGAACAAATCGATGGCATTTGCAATGTGGCCAATTTCATCCTTTCTTCTCAGATCAAGGGTCTTGGTAATCTCAAGTTCCTGAACCTGTGCAACCATTTGCTTCAACGGTTTTGCCAAGCTACTGCGCACATAGAAAAATGTGATCAGCATTGCAACAATTGAAATCAAAATTGCGATAGCAATGATCAACATAATCAATTCGTTCGTATATTCATTGACCTCAGCTTCCTCAATCTCTGAAATGATTGCCCAATTAACGTCAGGGATATTTAGTGGACTGAATGCACTTAAAACCTGGTTACCCAGATAGTTGGTAACCAAAGCAGTCCCTTTTTCACCTTGGATCGCCCGAATGGTTGCTTCCGATTTGGCATTTTGAATCAAAATACTACTTTGGAGGCTTCTGATTCGAGTGATCTTTTCGGCGGCGGTGTTTTGCTTCTGTAAAATTCCAAAATAACTATCGGGGTCCTCAATGAGTAAACGTGAATCATTCCGCATCGAGTAGTCATTAGAGACCATGTATGTTTCACCTGACCTGCCCAAACCAACAGAATTCCAACTTCCACTATTGGTCATAGTAGTATTGATTTGGTCAATTGGAATCTGAAACACCAAAACTCCAACTGGTTCATCACCATCGATAATTGGAACGGACAAGAAGCTGGCTGCGCTTTGATAGGAAGGGTAGTATTCATCAAAATCAACCATCTTCACCAAATCCGAATTTCGACTGCCCTGAACAGCGCGGAAGGCAGCTGCAAAATTTGACTGGGAATATGGTCCATCTAACAAAGAGGTTGCATAATCTAATTCTTTGAAAACGCTATAAACAACTCTACCATTTTCTGGCTCCACTAAAAAAATATCGTAATATCCAAATTTCTCTAAAAAATTACGAAAGTAAGGATGGTAGTTCGCGTGAAATTCAGCGTACTCTCTACGCTCAACATGGGCTGATTTATCCATTAGATGTTTGCTACCCAACGGATTTGGGTTATCCGCAATAAATGCGTGCTGAAAAGCAATTGCCTCAGGACTTAAACGACTAAATACCTCATTAATTCTATCAGATTTGATTCCATTTCTTTTCTGAAATTCCTCTGAGAATTCTCCTGTGTAATAAGACCTCAATTCCTTTGATCTTTGTTGAAGAGTTATCTGAGGCTCGTATTGAAGCAACTCACTAGGATAACTTTTAAATGACTTTTCAAAATTCTTCATAGCTTCAATTACATATTTTGATTGCGCCATGGTTTGAATCTGCTTTCGATAGTTATTGAACTGATTTTCCAAAGCAGATTTTTGGACCTCTCTGATTGAGACCATTTGCTGCAAAGCTTTTGATTCCAAAGCATTTTGAAGAGTCGAAATACTGATATAACTAATCACGATGATCGAAGTAAGTGTGACAGCCAACACGAGAATGAGAAGTTTGGCTTGGAGAGAGTTCTTAGTCATAAATCCTCAATCAATTACTATTTTCGGTGTTGCCTATTAATGCCTGGATGGCTTTATCTTGGGCAAATAATGAATCCAAATTCAGTAAAATCAACATTTCTCCTCTCCATTCACAAAGCCCCTCCAAGAATTGCCTTTCTACAATCATTTCTGTTTCCGGTGGAGGTTGCAGATTTTCTGCTGGCAAATTGACAACATCCAAGACTTTATCAACTACCATCCCAATGAGTTTTTCTTCAACAAAAATTGTCATCAAAACTGTTCTCTCATTATATTCCAATTGGGGATATCCAAACCGTAATCTCAGGTCCATGACAGGAATAATTGAACCTCTCAAATTAATCACTCCCTTATAGTGTTCTGGCAAATTTGGAATGATAGAGATTCGATCATATGTAATGAATTCGCGCACTTTTTTAATATCTACCATGTAAGTTTCCTCTGCGATCTTGAAACTCACGTATTGCTGACCCTCATGATTTGAAAATTCATAGGAGTCTTCATATTTAGATTTCTCTTTTAACCCCATTGAGAAAATCCCTTCAATTTGTTTTAAAACTCTTTCTTAGTAAACTTGGCAAATCAAGAATCAGAGACACTCCCCCATCTCCTAAAATTGTCGCCCCAGCAATACCTGGAATTTGAAAGAAATTTTCTTCCATACTCTTAATTACTACCTGTTGTTGGTCTAAAATACGATCTACTAGGAGACCGCACCTCATCTTGTTATTCTCTACAATCACAACCAATTTTTCTTCGTTTGTTTTTTTTCGTTCACTTTCCAAATTGAAGGCTTTACCAAGGTTCAAAACAGGTAGATACTCACCGCGGATCTCAATCACTTCACCTTGTTTCTGCATCGTCCTGAATTGATCAGCAGTTGGTCGAATCGATTCCAGAACTGAAAGGAGCGGGATCGTAAAGATCTGATTCTGTACTTGGACTAGCATCCCCTCAATAATTGCCAACGTCAGCGGAAGTTTGATTTGAAAAGTTGAGCCCTTCCCAACTTCACTATTGATGAAAATTGAACCTCTCAATGATTCAATCTCCTGACGAACAACATCCATTCCCACTCCTCTGCCAGAGATGTCCGAGACGTTTTTAGCCGTAGAAAAACCAGCATGGAATAAGAGTCGAAAAATTTCCTGTTCGTCCAAGTCTGCTATCTCATCAATGAGGCCTTTCTTTAGGGCTTTCTTAAGAATCACCTCTGAATTTATTCCTCCACCGTCATCTTGAACTTCAATAAAGACATGGCCTTCCCCATGAAAAGCTCGCAAATAAATCGTCCCTTCCTCCTCCTTGCCAGCTTCTAATCTTTTTTCAATCGACTCGATCCCATGATCCATTGCGTTACGGACAAGATGCTTCAGTGGACCACCAAGCTTTTCTGAAACATTTTTATCCAGTTCCGTCTCACCTCCAGAAATCAGCAATTTGATCTTTTTTCCTGAACTCACACAGTAATCCCGAACAATTCTCTGCAACGGCAAAAAAGTGCCTTTGATCGGCACCATGCGAATGTTCATCACCTGGTCTTGAAGCTCCCGGACGACGATATCTGAGTCATAGACGATCTGTTGATATAGATCACCCATTCTTCGATCTGCTAAGCGAAGCTCTTGTCCAAATTCTTTTAATCTTGCTTGGTTGATGACTGTCTCACCTACCAGATTCATCAATTTTTCCAGCTTCATGTTGGAAACATGAATTGATCCCCCTGACTCATTTTTCTTCTTTGGGGAGCTGGTTTTAGGTACTTTGGTTTCTGAATTCTTTGGAATGGACGGAGGCTTTGGCTCTTCTTTTTTTGAGGTTTTATGTGTTGAAGACTGCTGAATAGATGCCTGTTTGGGTTCTTCAGTGGTTGCTTCAAGAACTCCAGCGTTGATGTCTTGCTTGGTCTGCGTTTCTTCCGGTGGCCCTTGAATCAATTTTATCTCCACTCCTTCCTCATCCATGAAAAACATGAGGAGGGCCTCCAGATCTTCCATTGTTTTGGTTGTCGAAAGGACCAAACTCCAATGAAGGTGCAGTTTTGTAGGATCAAGAAATTCCAAATCAGGGATTGAGTGGCAATGAGGAGTTACGTAACACTCCCCTTGTTCATGAAAATCCTTCAGCAAAACAATGGGATCCCCACCATTTTCCAAAATATCCTCTGAGAATTTAAGCCGGATTAGGTACCTAGATCTGGTGTCCTTGGGGGTTGATGTGCTGACTGATTCTTGGAGAGCGGGTTCTGGTTGGGTGATTGATTCTGGTTTTGGTGTCTCCGCCGGGTTGTTAGAATCACCAGACAAAATACGGATTTGGGCCAAACTAGCTTCGGCAAGTGTATGATCGAAATCCCCCTCGCCTTCTAATTCAGAACAAAAACCTCTCAGGCAGTCAATTGAACTGAGGAGGGTACTGATTAGTTCCTCTGTGACATTGCGCGAGCCACCACGAACATCTGATAACAGAAACTCTACTTCGTGAGTGTATTTCTGTAACTCCTCAAAACCAATCATGCCAGCGCCACCCTTGATCGTATGGAAACCACGAAACGCATTGTTTACCGCATCCTGATTCGAAGGATCACCTTCCAGGGTTAGTAGGCTTTCTTCAATCTGATCCTGCATGTCAGTAGCTTCTTCAAGAAATAGCTTTACCGCTTCAGGATCAAACTTGCTCAAATCCATCTTTACTATTTGCTGAAGTAGCGGTGTACCCCATCCCAATCTTCAGTTGGGGGCGTTTCTTGATAGCTATGCGCTCTCATTAAGTGCATTTCAATTGATGCATCCTCTGGTAAAAGCTCTTCGCACTCTTTGAATCCCTCAATCGCTAATTCCCAATTTTGATTCAGGTAAGGTGTCATGGCTTCCTCAAAAACACTCGCCGCCTTGAGCTTGTTTTCGTAATTTTTATCTGAATATTGATTGAAGACTTCAAAGATACGAACAGGTTCAGACTTACCCTTGACCGTTATGCGATCTAGAAGGCGCCAGTTAAATTCTTCAAGATGACTGATCAGGTTTTTTGAGTCTTCCGACACCAACATCGGAAGACGATAATTTTTGGTTAAACCCTCAAGACGTGCTGCCAAGTTGACTGCATCACCCAAAACGGTTGAATCCATTCTGGTATCTGATCCAAGAGTACCAATCACTACCGGCCCACTGTGAACCCCGATACCAATATTTGTTGGTGGATAGTTCTGCTTTGCCCTTAATTTATTGAAGCGAACCAAGCTCGCCTGCATCTCAATGCCTGAACGAACGGCATCTCGAGCTTCAATCGCATCGGGCTTTCCCGGTTGATCAAATAGCGCCATGATGGCGTCACCAATAAACTTGTCTACAAAGCCATGATTCAAATGGATGGGTTCTGACATAAACTGGAGAAAGGTATTGAGGAACTGCATCAGTTCCGCCGGCTCCATTGATTCTGAAATATCTGTGAATGACCGAATGTCAGAGAACAGTATTGTGATGACGTCACTCTCTGCATGACCAAGAGTGATGTTTTCGATACCAGTCTTGGCGATGCGATCAAGGAATTCGCGGGGAACAAATTTCTCAAAAATCCTTGTTAATTCAGCAACAGCTGAGATCTCTGCGAGCTCAACTTTTGTCTTTTTTAATTCTTCAAATTGAAGTTTCTGTTCTTTAAGAGATTGATCCAACTCACTGTTGAGTCTCTGTGTTTCCTTTTCTGCCATCCTGACACGGAGCAGAGATTTAACACGGGCCTGTAATTCCGATGGGTTAAATGGCTTCCCCAAATAATCATCCGCCTGTAATTCTGTCAGTCCTCTCACCAGTTCTTCGATTTCTCCATGAGTTGTCAGAAACAACACCGGGATATGACCCCACTGAGGATCAGCTTTGAAGATCCGAATAAACTCATCCCCATTCATCCTTGGCATGTTGCGATCAAGCAACACCAAATCCGGTAGCTTTTCCTTAGTGGATGCTGCCACAACATCCAGCGCCTCCTTCCCATCCGCTGCTTCAGAGATGTCGTAGTCATGATATGGCTCAGCCTCCAAAATTTTACGGACCTGAAAGCGTATGGTTTTGGAGTCATCGACCATCAGAATTTTGGCGTTCATTCCTTATTCTCTTTTGCCAGCCAACCAACTCCGCACCAGTTAAGTATCTCTTCCAATTGTTCATTGAAGATAATCTTTAGCTCTCGATCTTTATTGAGCATGAACTCCCTCATCGCAATTAAGAGTTGAATCCCCGCAGTATCAATCATGGGAGATTTACTCAGATCAATTGTTAAACTTTCTGGAGGTTCAGGAGTTTTCGTCAGAATTTCCTTCAGTTGGTTGACGTTGTTTTTTTCCAATGGTTCTTCGATCACCACCAAATTTTGCGATAGTCGGTACTCCATAACTACCATTCTTGAAAGGAAAGCCAATGTGACGAGATGATGAAGTTATTCAAATTTAGACCAGAAAATTTCTGTCAAAAGATAGAAAATTCTCTCTACCTTTAACCTCTGAAAATAAATAACTCAGAGAATGAGTTTGAATGAGTTTTGTAAATTTCTACAACATTATTGAAACATTACAACTATTTTTTCCTGACGTATTACATTTTACCAGATTGTCAAAACGGAAGAGATTCTGGAAGCGGTTTATCCAGATGAAGTGGAATGGCTTACAAACTTGGATTGGATCTAAAAAAAGACCATTCTTTTGGAGTGAAGGATGAAAGATTTAGACGGTATTTTCAACAACGAAGCGCTCAAGCATCTCATAGGGTTGGGCTCCTGAAATTCCAAACTTTCCCATCACGAACGTAGGCACACCAGAAATTCCGATTTGCCTCGATCTCACCCAATCAAGATCAACCGCTTCTCTGTAAGAACGATTTTCAATGACTTCCGCGGCTTCTTGAGTTGACAGCCCAGCTTCCCCAGCAAGATTTACTAGCAGGTTTTGATTAGCTAGGTTTTTGCCATCAACAAAATACGCTTCAAATATCTTCTGATTGAGGATGGTACCTGCTGAAAATCTTTCCCCCCATTTAGATAGTTCCTGAGCTAATCGACTGTTGTAGGTATGTGTTCGATTTCCATAGGGCAACTCCTCCAAGCGCATCAACTTTCTCAGATGCCCCTGAATGGCTGGGATGTCCAAATCTCTGCCTGCAAATAGTTCTTCTAAAGATAAACCTTCTTTTGGGGTTTCAGGATGTAATGGAAACTGAACCCACTTGATCGACAATTTGAATTTTTCCTCTAACCTTTTGACACGCCCGGTGACAAGATAACACCAAGGTCAGACAAAATCGCTGAAGACTTCCAAAGTCGGCTTTTCTTCATTCATTGAAATTCATTCATAATTGTTTATTTGATTCCTCGGAAAACTTCCCTTGTTGATTCGCCTCAGATGAACTTTACACTGCATTTGGTTTTGCCCTGATCAAGCCATCTCTAACCTCCTCAAGATGCGTTTTCATGATTGCGGCAGCATTATCTTGATCTCGTTCGCGGATTGCTCGAACTATCGCATCGTGTTGTGCAAAACTATGATGATCGTTCGGTGGGACAGATATTTGACTTCTGAGTCGTCCCCAAACCACAGCACGCCGGATTGCATTCAATTGATCGAAAAGTGCCAACAAAACCGTATTTCGAGAAGCCTCTGCAATGGTGCGATGCAGGCGATTGTCCGCATTTTCGTATTGACGCCAAGTCACAGCTTGCCGTTGTGCAACCAGGCAGCGCTCCAAGTCATCAATATGATAACCTGTCGCATTGATTGCGGCCTGTCGAGCGAGCAAGGGTTCGATCAATATTCTCGCACTCATCACCTCCATTGGGTTAGATTGTTCAGCAACCCGACCAACGACAGATAATTCATCGATTGGTTTCGCACCAAAAAAAGTTCCCTTACCAACTCTTCGCCACAGTTCTCCATTTTTTTCAAGAGTCGCGAGCGCTTTGCGAAGATCCCCTCTGGACACACCCAGCAGGTCAGCAAACTCTCTCTCAGGAGGCAATCTACCGTCCTTTGGCAAATTGCTCTGGGATAACCAGGCCTTCAATTGAATGAGAGCTCCATCTGCTGACGTCAAAGATTCTCCTGTATGATTGAGAAAAATTAATGAAAGACGTTATTGCACAGTTCAAAGTCTGCCGTCAATATTTTAACCAATCTTTAACCAATCTTTAAAAAGAGTTTGACCAATCAGATCAATCATGAAAAAAGTTTTGCCGGTGGTTTAAGTCGAACGTTCATCTATTGTGTTTCGCTCGGCCGGAAAATTTTTGAGTCAACCTGAATTGGTGGTTGGCCTCTTTGCTTTTGTTCAAAACAGGAGGAGGAATTATGCGAGTAACGAAAAGTACCGTCGGCGGGATTCTCGGTACGCTGCTGGCCATGTTGATTGTTTTTGCAGGCCCAGCTCAGGCCAATAAGATTCGGATTGCGCTAGCCGAAACACCATCAGATGAATTGGCTGCCTTCTTTGTAGCTCTAGATCGAGCCCAGAAAAACGGTCTGGACTACGAATGGACGGCCTTTTCTGATGAGGAATTGGCAATTCAAGCGATCCTCAGTGGTCAAATGGACATTGGATTTGGAACCCCATACTCTGTGATGCAGCGATCCAAGGCTCCAGTCCGAATCATCTTTCAATTGTCCAAGCTAAAGTTCTTTCCTGTCACCTCCAAAAAATATTCAAAACTCGAGGATTTGAATGGTGAGCCCATTATGCTCCATTCACGGGGTGGAGGTACGGAGTCCATTGCCAACGTGATCGAGGATCGTCTCAACATAAAGTTCGGCAAGCGTTCTTATGTTCCGGGTTCAGCTAATCGGATTGCAGCGCTAATTGCTGGGCAAACTGACGCAACCATTGTGGACTTGTCCAATAAGAATAAATTAGTGAAGCTTCATGGAAACAATTTCAATGTGTTACCAATGTTTGAAGTTGATGCAAGCGATGAAGCCCTCTTTGCAAATCTCAATTGGATCAAAGCCAACAGCAAGGATGTTGACATCTTTGTGGGTGCCCTTGTCAGCGTTTACCAAGACATGATGAAGGATCCAACCATCATTAGTCGTGAGACCAATCCTGATGGACCGATCGGGCAATTACCAAAAGAGGTGCTTGGCAATTTGGATCAATTTTACACGGATGCTGTTGCGGGTGGACTCTATGATGCCAACGGTGGTGGAATGAAGGCCGCCAAGGCCGATATGGAATGGTATTCCAAAGCAGGCCAACTCCAGGGCGATGCAGCTTCATTGAACATCAATGATTTCTGGTACATGGAACCCCTGAACAAAGCCGCTAAGTAGCCTCTTTCAAAGCCGCTGTCTCCTTTGGCAGCGGCTTCAAAATCTTCGAATATTGTTCAGTCAAAATGAAACAGCCCACCACCAGAAACTTTGAATCTATTTCTGAATGAAAGCTTCATGTTGAGTAGATCGAATCTGCTGAAATTGTTATCCGCATTTTTTGTTTTTGGAGCCTGGGAAGTTGCTGGTCGGATTCCAGTTAGCTTTGCCTTTCCAACCTTCCTGGAATCCATGACAGCGCTGTCAATATTGATCTGGGATGGGACTCTGTTTACTGCTTATGGAGAAACCTTAAGACCTCTAGTCGTTGGCATTCTGATTTCAGGCTTCCTTGGAATTGGAATCGGGCTTTTCATTGGGCTTAATCGTAAGCTTGATTGGCTTGTCTCACCCATTTTTGTGGTGATGCAGACTGCTCCCCTTGCTGCGCTAATCCCGTTATTGGTAATGGCTTACGGGATTGGGCTGACTTCAAAGGTATTTGTTGTATGCATCATGGCAATGCCGGTCATCGCCCTTAATACAGGTGGTGCTGTGCGCAATACCCCTGCTTCGATAAAGGAAATGGGGTTGTCCTTTCTTGGAACCCGAAGCGATATTGTTTTGAAGATTGTTCTTCCCGCCGCATCACCAGTTATTTTTGCTGGCCTTCGGCTTGGCATCTCCGCTGGATTCATTGGAGCTATTCTCGCAGAATTAAAGATTACTCCGACCGGAGTCGGTGACATCATCACCTACAGTCGCTCGATTGCAGATTACCCAAGTATGTACGCTGCAATCTTCTCAATCATCGTTCTGGCAGTTGTTTTTCTGAACCTGCTTGAAAAGTTGGAACGTATCCTATTCGGAGGCCTCAACAGAGGCTATGCTTCGGAATGAACCATGGAGTCAATTAAATGAGTGAGACGAAGCAGATCTCTGAAAATGCCGTAGAGGTAAGGAATGTTTTTAAAAATTATGGAGATGTTGAAGCACTTCGTGATCTGACCCTAAAGTTCCCGAAAGGACAACTCACCTCTCTTCTGGGTCCTTCCGGTTGTGGCAAAACAACGTTGCTAAAGATCATCGCTGGTCTAATTCCAGCGACCAGTGGTGAGGTTTTGATAAATGGCAAGCCTGTGACTGGCCCAGGACCTGATCGAGCCTTTGTCTTTCAAGATTTTGCCTTGCTACCATGGGCCACAGTTTTGCGCAACGTGGCTTTTGGGCTGGAACTAAGAGGAGTTCCCAAACCTCAGAGAGAGGAGATAGCTGTAAAGTACATCAAGGACGTAGGGTTAAGTGGTTTTGAACAAAGCTATCCACATGAGCTTTCAGGAGGTATGCGTCAGCGGGTTGGACTCGCAAGGGCACTCAGTGTAGATGCTCAAGTCTTGCTAATGGACGAACCATTCTCCGCCGTTGACGAACAGACCAGAAGAAAGTTCCAGGAAGATCTGTTGAGCTTGGTTCAAAACGAAAACAAAACCTTCTTGTTTGTGACCCACTCTATTGAAGAAGCTGTCTATGTTTCTGACCAAATAGCAATCCTACTACCTCGCCCCAGCCGTGTTTCAGAGATCATCAGACCAACTGGTTTTCGGAATAAAGACAAGGATAGCATCCGCAGGGATGCCGAGTATTTGGACATTGTCGATACAATCTGGGCTTCCCTAAGAACTTACGTGGAATGAGAATCAGATGAAGCTTTTTGGATATGAATTACCCCAGATGTCTTCTCTAATCTTATGGGGACTGCTTTGGGAAATTGTCGGCAGGTTAGAAGTCACATTTTTCATCCCAGCGCTATCGGACATTTTCGTAACCCTGCTGGAAATCAGCACAACCAAAGTTTTTTTAACAGCCTTGTCAGATACCGGCTATGCATTTCTGCTTGGAACAGTGTCTGCGATTGTAATTGGCATTCCCTTGGGAATCCTGATGGGTAAAAACCGCCTGGTGGATGAACTGCTGCTTCCTTGGGTAAATATATTTTTGAGTGCTCCTTTGACAGCACTCGTTCCCGTCTTGATGGTCCTCTTCGGCTTTGGATTGCAAGCGATCGTGATCACCACAGCACTTTTTGCGATTTGGATCATCGTTCTGAATGCTCGAGCCGGTGTGATGCAAATCAATCGCTCGTTAGTCGAGATGGCACATTCGTTCGGAGCCACTCCAAAGGATGCTTTTTTCAAAATTTATTTCTGGGCAGCTCTTCCAGAAATTTTGGGAGGAGTTCGGATTGGATTTATTCGTGCGGTCAAGGGGGTGATCATTGGACAACTTTTGATCTCAATCGTCGGCTTTGGTGCACTCTTCGAGCTTTACTCATCGAACTTTTTGATGAAGCATTTTTGGGCTGTTTTGATTGTCCTCTTCTCCCTTGCTTTCACCCTCGCTGAAATCCTCGCTTACTTTGAAAAGCGTGTTTCATACTATGCTTCACGACGTGCTGCCTGACTCGGGTTCGCACATTTCTCAGCAAATGAAGGAAATCTGACAATGACAAAGTTTGTAATTGATCCCGCCCCACAAGTTTGCCTACCCATTCGCGGTTCCAATGAGTCATTTCCTGTTCGCAGGATTTATTGCATTGGCCGCAACTATGCCGATCATGCAATTGAGATGGGTCATGACCCCAACAAGGAACCGCCTTTTTTTTTCCAGAAGAATGCCCAAAACGTAGACACTTCAGGGACATTTCCCTATCCACCACAAACTAGTGATGTGCATCATGAAGTGGAGCTGGTGGTAGCTCTGAAGAGTGGGGGTGCTGAAATTAGCCTGGATAACGCACTCGAGCATGTTTACGGGTACGGACTAGGGTTAGATATGACTCGGCGCGACCTGCAAGGGGAAGCCAAAAAACTAGGCAGACCTTGGGAGGTCGGAAAATCCTTTGAAAAATCTGCCCCGATGAGCGAGCTGGTTCCCGTAAGTGAAACCGGACACTTGGATCAAGGTCGGATCTGCCTTAAGGTCAATGGTGAGATCAAGCAGGATGGTGATCTAAATCAAATGATTTGGAAAGTACCGGAAATGATCGCATACCTCTCAAGATTTTATGATATCGCAGGGGGAGATTTGATCATGTCGGGTACTCCTGCGGGTGTCGGACCCATTCAACGAGGTGATAAAATGGAGTGTGAAATTGAACACCTCGGCACTATGACCATAAAAGCCATTTAAAACAACACTAGGAAAAACAAGTAGTTGAAAGAAGGACAGAACCGTGACGGTTAGATCAATCATCGATGCAGGTGGCGCTGAAGCAATTGCTCTGAGTGCACCAAATCGACCATCACTAAGTTATCAGGCCTTACGAAGCCACTGTGACAAAATTGGAAGAGAACTAGCCTCACAAGGCCTCTCTAATTCTGATAGAGTAGCAATTGTCCTCCCCAATGGGCCCGAAATGGCTTCAGCATTCCTAGCCGTTGCCAGCTACATGTCCGCCGCACCTTTAAATCCATCTTACAAACAGAGTGAATACGCATTTTATCTCGAAGACCTGAAACCCGGCCTAGTGATCGTCGAGCAAAACAGCACAAATCCTGTTAGGGCTGCGGCTGCGGATCTCTCAATTCCCGTTGTGGAAGCAAAGGTTCACTCTGGCAGTCCAGCTGGAGCGTTTGAGCTCTTCCAATCAGAAGCAGAAATTCATCCATCTACTCTTGATCACGAAGCGCTCGTTCTTCACACATCTGGGACTACCTCGCGACCCAAAGTTGTCCCCTTGCTCCAAAGAAACATCCTGGCATCCACAAGAAATATATCTGCGAGTCTGGAATTAAAAGCTACAGACCATTGCCTGAATATTATGCCCCTGTTTCATATTCATGGTCTGATTGCCGTATTGGCTACAAGCATGTCTCAAGGTGCTTCTGTTTGCTGTTCCACTGGCTTCAATGCCATGAAATTTCTTGAACTAGCCAAGGAAGAAAAAATCTCGTGGTATTCAGGTGTACCCACGATGCACCAAACCATTTTACTCAGAGCGCAAAAACAACCTGAAGCTGCAAGGGCCTTAGGGTTACGCTTCCTGCGGTCTTCTTCAGCATCATTGCCTCCTGCCGTCTTCGGTGAATTGAATGATGTATTTGGCTGTTCTGTCATTGAGGCTTATGGAATGACGGAAGCTGCTCATCAAATGACTTCAAACCCACTGGAGTTGGGAAAACAGAAAGCCGGTTTCGTAGGAATAGTAACCTCTCCAGAAGTATGCATCATGGATTCATTAGGCAATCAACTCTCAGCTGGTGAAGAAGGAGAGGTCTGCATTCGAGGTGAGAACGTCACTCCGGGCTATGAAAACAATGACGCTGCAAACGCCTCCAGCTTTACGAATGGATGGTTCCGAACCGGTGACCAGGGTTTGTTTGACCAAGATGGCTATTTGAAGATTACAGGCCGTTTGAAAGAAATCATCAACAGAGGGGGTGAAAAGATCTCTCCATTGGAAGTTGACAATGTCTTGATGGAGCACCCAGATATCCAGCAAGTAGTGACCTTTGCTGTTGCCGATAAAATGTTGGGAGAGGAAATTGGTGCTGCTATCGTCATGGTTGATGGAAAATCAATGGATGCTGGACAGTTACGCAAATACGCCGGAGAGCACTTAGCAAAATTTAAAATCCCAAAACACATAGTCTTTGTGGATGAAATTCCGAAGGGCGCAACCGGCAAACTACAGCGCATTGGCCTCGCAAAAAAACTTGGATTGGAAGACTAATTTGAAGGTCATGGGAAAATTATAATGACCAAAATCTGTATTTATGGCGCAGGTGCAATTGGAGGTTATCTCGCTTCAGCTCTTGACCAAGCAGGTGCTGAAGTATCTCTAGTAGCCCGAGGACCTCATCTAAAGGCAATCCAAGAAAAAGGGTTGCGATTCGAAAAGGATGGGCAAATTTCTACACACCATCTTCCCGCTAGTGAAAATCCAAATGAATTTGGCCCTCAAGACTTTGTCATTATAGCGGTCAAAGCTCATGGTATCCCCAAAATTGCTCAAAATCTCATTCCTCTGCTTGGACCCGAAACAGCAGTAGTTTCTGCAGTCAACGGCCTGCCTTGGTGGTACTTTCACAAGGCTGCAAGCCGAACTTCACTGGATGATCAGCCTCTTCAATCGGTCGATCCTGGAGGAGTGATTTGGGAAACGATTGGGCCTGAACGGGCGATTGGATGTGTGGTCTACCCTGCTTGTGAAATTGCTGAGCCAGGCTTGATACGTCACTTGGATGGCGACCGCTTCACTCTTGGAGAGCCCTCCTCAGAACCTTCAGATCGAGTGAAGCACCTTTCTGCCTTGATGATCTCTGGTGGTCTGAAAGCACCACAAAAAACAAAAATTCGTGATGAAATCTGGATCAAACTTTGGGGAAATTGTTCCTTCAATCCAGTATCGGCCCTCACGGGTGCGACTCTTGACCAGATTGGAAATGATTCGGAGTCTGCTGCCTTGGTCCGTGAAATTATGACCGAAGTCCAAAGAATCGGTGAAGCAGTAGGAGCCCGATTCAATGTTTCCATTGATAAGAGAATCAATGGGGCAACTAGCATCATTGGTCACAAACCATCTACTCGCCAAGATATTGAAGCAGGACGTCCACTCGAAATTGATCCTTTAGTAACGGTCGTCCTTGAGCTTGCTGAGCACTTGGGTATTCAGGCACCCGCCCTTCAGCACGTCAGTTCCCTGCTTAAACTACAGGCCATCACACTCGGTCTCTACGAACACCCCAAGCCAGCCTGAACATTCGTCGTTTTTAGCAAATCCAAGCCCTCTCCAACTCGCCAGCCATTGGCCACCAAAAGCTTCTTCAAAAAAATTATTGTCACTCAATAAAATGGTAGACTTAAATCTTGTATGATGTATACAACATACAAGCGAACTCTTACTTCTGGTTCGTAAGCTCCGTAGCATGGTTGTTGCGGGGGCTCGGGTTTGGCTTTTCTCCCCTTTATCAATACCGCGGAATTTCTCCGCTTCCATCGAGGAGTTCAAATGAAGAAAATCATCTCTATCTTGAGCTTAGTCCTGCTGTCAACTGTAGCGACTGTGCAGGCTGCTGATGAGGTTCGATTGCGACTAAACTGGATGTATTATGGTTCCCATGCAGGTTTTGCCTATGGCAAGGATAAGGGACTTTACAAAGCAGCCGGGATCGATCTCGATATTCGCTCTGGCAACGGTTCATCCTCTGCACACCGACTTGTAGCCAACAAAGATAGCCATTTTGCTTACGGATCATGTGCAGCGATGGTGAATCTGGCAGCCAAGGGAGCTCCCATTGTTTCTGTCGCAGTGATTGACGCAACAGGAACAGAGGCAATTCTCGTGAGACCCGATAGTGGAGTGAAAACTGTTCAGGATCTAAAAGGAAAGAAAATTCTGACGACCGCCAATGCAGGAGTGAACACTTTCTTTCCGCTAGTTCTGCAAAACAACGGCATGTCCGTTAGTGATGTCAATTTGACCAATGTGCCTGATGGTGCCTTGGTTTCCAGCTATCTCCAAGGTTCTGGTGGAGCAGTCGCTATCCTCGGCGGGTTGGATGACAAGCCAGCAGAAATCAAAGCCAATGGCGGGGATGATCCTGTTGCCTTTGCCTATTCTGATTTTGGTGTGAATCAGGTTGGATACTGCATTTCAACGCATCAGGATACTCTGAAAAACAACCCTGGATTGGTCGAGCGCTTTGTTCGTGCCTCTGTGATTGCCTACAAGGAAACTGAAAAAAATCCCGACATGGCAGTCAAGTCCATGGCAGATATTGTTGGTGGCACCATGGCAGAAGAGGCAGGTGTTGCCCAAGCACGATCGGTCTTGGATGTAACCCTCGGAATCCTTTATTCAAAGGGGAATACAAGCCGGAAACTGGGCTATCACGTAGCTTCAGACTGGGAAGACATGATCTCACTGATGAAAGAGTTCAATGATCTGCAAACCAGTAATCCATCCTCCGCCTTCTACACCAATCAGTTCATCCCCTAATTTCTTTCAACCATCATGGGAGGTAATCATACCTCCCATTTTTCAAAAAGTTTCTCTTGACTACGGCGATTCAGATTCAGGGAGTTTCCAAAGTCTTTAGCACAGATGATGGCCCCCTTGTCGCTTTTGGCCCCGCTGACCTAGACATCCAAGAAGGCGAGTTTGTTTCACTGCTTGGCCCTTCCGGTTGCGGAAAATCCACATTGCTAATGATGCTGGCTGGTTTGGAAAAACCATCCTCAGGGCAAATCTTTTTGAACCAGACCCCAGTCCATTCTCCGAGAAATGACATCGGGGTCATGTTCCAAGAAAGCACACTTGTGCCTTGGAGGACAGTTCTGGGGAATATAGAATTACAGTTGGAATTGAGAGGGGAGAGATCAGAAAATTTTCGTGAACAAATCGACTCTTTGCTGAATTCCGTCTCTCTGAAAGGTATGGAGCAAAGGATGCCCCATGAACTTTCCGGTGGAATGCAGCAAAGAGCGGCTTTATGCCAAGCTTTGATTCATCAACCTCAGACACTTTTACTTGATGAACCCCTTGGCAAGTTGGATGCGATGACTCGTGAGAATATTCGAGGAGATTTGCAGAGGCTTTGGCTCGACAAAAAACCAACTGTCGTGATGGTGACGCATAGCATTGAAGAAGCTGTGCAGATGTCAACTCGGGTCTACCTGATTAGCCCCCGTCCTGGAAAAATTGATAAAGTCGTTGATATTGAAATGGACTACCCAAGAAACCTGGCTGTCAAACAGGATCAAAGATTTATTCAGTATCTTGCTGACATACACTCTGTCTTCCACAGCTACGGGGTGCTGTGAGTGAAAAAGCATTGAAGCGCCTGGTTCGATGGATCTCTGAATCCTGGATGATGTTTGCTTTCTTCGCTTGCTTCTTCCTATTGTGGGAGTGGTCGATTGATTGGTTTGAGGTCCCCAAATATATTCTCAACAAGCCCTCTGAAATCATCACAAACTCCGCTGCAGACCTTCCTCGCTTGATGCAGTACACCTATATTACTGGCTTAGAAACTGTCCTGGGGTTTCTGGTGGCAATCAGCCTCGCAATTCCCATTGGAGTGGCGATTACCTTTTCGAACATACTGCGAAAAACTTTATATCCATTCCTAGTCAGCGTGGAAATGGTTCCAAAGATTGCTTTTGCTCCTCTGTTCATTTCCTGGCTCGGCTTTGGCCTGCTCCCAAAAGTCATTATTGTCTTTTTGGTCTGTTTCTTCCCAATTGTTTTGAATGCGATTCTGGCCTTTGGGTCCTTGAGTCAGGAATTAGATCGGTTTTCCCAAATTACTGGCTCCTCTAAAATCAAAATTTTCCTGAAGATTCGCATCCCCTTTGCTCTACCTCAATGTTTTGTGGGCATCAAGTACGCCGCCATCAATGCTACCGTTGGGGCCGCTATTGCAGAATTCATTGGTAGTGACCAAGGCCTAGGCTTCTACATTCAAATTGTCACTGGCAATATGAGACCTGATCTGGCTTTCGCTGGAATATTCCTTTTGACCCTTTTGGGACTCGGCCTTTTTGGAATTGTTACTCTGGTCGAGCGGCTGATGATTCCATGGCATATTTCACAAAGGAGAGGCTAACACATGAGCTTTCCGGAAGACTTCTTACACATCTGCCAAGATGACTTCTCTGGAATTTTGAGAGGAAAAACTCTTTGTCATCCTGCTGAAAAACCGATTCAAGACTGTAAAACAGGATGGATTCCAAGCAACGCTCTGATTACTTTCTTTGGTGCTCTAACCCCATTGCCTGACGTGGAGGTCGGTGATCTACAATTTGTTCCAGCTCTAGAAAAACCAATAAGCATTAAAAATGAGGATGGACTGATAAACAGCAGATTGCTCTTTGGTAAATTTCTTAACCTGAATGGTTCACCGTGGGGTTCTTGTACAAGAAGTATTCTGGAGGATGCCCTCAACCAACTTCGAACAAACTATCAACTGGAACTCGAAATCGGTATTGAGCTGGAATTCTATCTATTGGATAACTTGCGCAGCTATTTGAATGCTTACTCTCTTGAATCCTTTATTGAGGAAGAAACATTTCTTGCCGAGTACGCAGAATTATTGATTAGTTCTGGTGTGGGATTGAAGTCAATACACTCTGAGAATGGCACTTCACAATACGAATTGACGATCAATCGCACCTCCCCAATGGAAGCCGCCGATCAATTGGTGCTCAGCAAAGCCATTGGTCAGATTCTCGCCACCAAGCGGAAGCGGCATCTATCATTTTCACCGATTGTTGATCAAGCCAAGGTAGGCAGCGGCCTGCATATTCATTTTTCGTTACGCAAATTGAATGGACAACCATGTAACCTCGGAGCTAACGGGAAGGTTTCTGAACTCGCAGGGGCGTTCCTTAATGGATTGCTTAGTCATCTGGCGGGCCTGCTCGCTTTCACATCGCCCAGTGTGATCTCACCGATGCGCTATAAGCCACCCCGTTGGACCGCCTACTATAACAATTTTGCAGAAGCTGACCGTAAGGCAGCAATTCGAATGACACAGATTGGAGAGGGCGATCAGGCCACTCATTTCGAAATGCGAACAGCTGATGCCAGCGCGAATGCCTATCTCATGCTAGCCGGGATGATTCATGCTGGTATGCTGGGATTGGCAAAAAACATCACAGAAGTCCCTATTGTACCCACATCAAGTGCACAAAAGAACAAACATCCCAATATTCATCGTTTGCCTGAAACGCTGGAGGATTGTCTTCACCAACTTGAGCACGATATAGACTTCCTTAAGAAATTCGATCAAGAATTTTTGCGCAGCTACCTTGCCGTCAAGCATTATGAAATTCGTCTCCTTCATGGAAGAAGTGAGGCAGAGTTGATTCAACTTCACACCAAACACTATTGAACTATGGATTATTCCCAATTGAAAAAAGACCTTGAGGGTCTGTACATCACAATTCCGACGTTGTTCAACGATCCTGACATGACCATCAATGAAGATGGAATTCGGCAACACATCTCTTTCTTGAGGAGTAACGGAATCAATCGGCAGAATGCGGTCTTACTGGCAGGCGGTGCGGCAGGGGATTTTTCAACAATGAGTTTTGAGGAGCGAGTTCGAGTTGCCGGAATTGTCAAAGAAGCGGCTGGAGAGATCCCTGTCGCAGTGGGAGCTCAGACCACCAGCACCATGGAGCTTCAGCGACTGGCCCAGGCAGCTGAAGAAATTGGAGCTTCATTCATCCAGGTTTCCTGCCCGTTTTACTTCAACCATACCCAAGATGATTTTTACGAACACATCTTGGCTGTCAGTCGCTCCGCAAAGATTGGTCTGATTATCTACAACACCTTCTGGACAAGTGCTGAGGTGTCTTTTGGGATGGTGGAGCGACTGATTGAAATTCCACAAGTTGTTGGTCTCAAATGGGCTACGAAAAGATCTGTAGCGATGGAGTTTGAGGATGTGGTTCAGACCTTCTCATCTAAATTGACAGTCATTGATAATGACCTCCTTTTCCCTATCAGTCATATGCTGGGAGCAAAGGCTTTCGAAGTTCATCTCTGTAATCACTGGCCAGAGTGGGGTGTCAAGCTGTTGGCTACTTTGGAAAAGGGTGACTACAAACAAGTGGAACTGGACATGATTAAAGAGGCTTTGCCCTACTATCGACTCTGGAAAAAAATTGAACAGACATACACAGTAGGAGATGGCTTTGTCGATAAGCTTTGTATGGAACTGATCGGGCTCCCATCCAGTCGTTGCCGTCCGCCCACAAGGGATATCCGTGAACAATACCGTGAAGAAGCACGTCAAATGTTGATTCAATGTGGAACCCCTAGAGTAATTGCTGCATGAAAGTTTACTCTTATCAAAAGCTTGATGAGCAACAGCAAGAACGATTGCTAAGAATTCAAGGGGTGGAGCAAGCCAGTTTTTTTCGGGGAAATGAAAACGAGACTAATCCTCCTGTGGATTTTATCGACTCCTCTATTTGCTTTGGGAATCCTCCAGCGGAGTGGCTGAAACACGTGGATCAATTGAAGTGGATTCAATTGATATCAGTGGGGTTTGGAGAGTACTTGCCACATGCAGAACTTATTCATCAAAAGAATCTAAAGATCACCAATCTTAAGGGTTTCTTCGGAGTCCCTGTCGCTGAATCTATCTTGGGTGGGATTTTTTCGCTTTATCGCCAGTTGAATCAACTCGCAGTGATGCAAACGAAGAGGGAATGGGCCGGGGATGACTTGCGTGAATCACTGAGAACATTGATGGGAAGAAAGGTTGTTCTCATCGGTAGAGGTGCCATCCATCAGCAGCTGCTTGCTTACTTGGCACCCTTTCATTGTGAGATTTCTATTTTCGGTAGGGACTTCAACACAGCTGAATTAGAGCAAGCACTGAAACAAGCAGACATCCTAGTTAGTAGCGTTCCTGCCACTCCCCAGACCAACAATATTCTGGATGGACTGCGTCTAGCTTTACTACCCAAACACGCAATTTTTTTGAATTTTGGTCGCAGCAACATCGTCGATACACCAGCGATGATCCAGATGCTGGAAACAGAACAGCTGGCTGGAGCTGTGCTAGATGTCACCGATGATGAGCCTTTAGGTGAGAATGATCCACTTTGGACTACCCCTAATCTTCTTCTGACTCAACATACTTCTGGAGGAATGCCCCAAGAAACTGACAGAAAATTGGATTTCTTCGATAATAATCTTCAGCGACTCCGAAAAGGGGAAGAGTTGATTAACGAAATTGACCTTAGTAAGGGGTACTGAGATGCCATTGATCAGTCAAATAAGAACCTTATTATTGAGTTCTCCTTACGCCCATGCAGATCATCCCGAAATTCTTGAGTGTTTTCCGAATGGTCCCAAACGCACGGTGGGCATGGTTGAGATTACTCTGGACAATGGAGTGAAGGGGGTTGGGGAAGGTTACCTCGCTGTGTTTGCTCCCGAAGTTTTCAGAGCCATTGTGGACTTGTGCAGACCCTATCTGGAAGGTACGGATGCATATGACCGCAAGGAGCGAGTTCGTGACTTGTGTAGAATCTGCGATTATTGGTCTCTGCAAGGAGCTGCACGACATGTGATCAGTGCTTTCGAAATCGCGTTGGTAGATGGCCAATCAAAAAGTATGGGGGTGCCCGCTTGGCAGCTTTTTACAGATTTTCCCGACAGAGGTATAAGAGCTTATGGGAGTGGGGGCATCTGTGATACCAAAGAGCATTTCACCGAAGAGATGGACATGCTCTCAAAATTAGGCATTGATCTCTTTAAAATACGTTCGGTCAAAACTGATATTCATCGAACTGCTTGGGTTTTGAAGGAGGCAAACAACAGAGGAATGAAGGTAGGAGTAGACATGTGCCAAAATCTGGCAAATCCTCCTCAAGCCGTCAACGATGTCGTTTGGTTCATTGAACAATCTCAGAATCTTTCAGGACAGGAGATGGCCTTTGTTGAGGAAGCAATTGGGCCACATGATACCGAAGGATTCAAAAAATTGAGAAAAAAGACTCGTGTTCCAGTTTGTGGAGGAGAAATCATTACCACGCCATGGGACATGATCAGCCGAATGAGAGATCATGTGTACGAATTCGTTCAGCCTGATGCTTCTGTGATTGGTGGTTTTTCTGCGTTGGAAGAGATTTTTGCAGCATCGGAGGAAACAAAAACGGCGGCAGTGGTTCATGCTTGGGGAGGGCCTGTCGCAATGATGGCCAATTACCATGCGGCATTTGGGCTGGGAGGCAAGTTGGTTGAGTACCCAATGTTGGCTTTTCATCTTGGCGATGTATTGCTCGCTGATAGTTTACGAATCGAGAAGGGACACATCATTTGTCCAACTACACCAGGAATTGGGATTGAAATCACTCCTGAAGTTGAAGCAGCATTCCCCTTTGATCCGGAAGCTGTTTACTCCTGCAAACTGCTGAATCGTGGTGCCCCGAGTGATGAATCTTGGAAAGACTGAAAGCTCAGAAAGTAGTTCTCCATTGAGCAACATCCGACCTCTAGAAAAAATTGATCGTTCTAGCCTCAGAGATCAGGTTCTCACTTCGATCAGAAACGCAATTATCACCGGAAAATTAAAGGCTTCCGATAAGATCTCGGAAGTTGAATTGAGTGAACAGTTGGGGGTCAGCCGAACTCCCGTACGTGAAGCCATTCGTACTCTGGAACTTCACGGCTTCATTGAAGTCCATCCGAAAAATGGGACCTATATCGCTAGCTTTGACACTGAGGAGCTTCAGGATGGCCTTCATGTTCGAGTTGCTTTGGAGGAATTGGCACTTAAACAGGCATTGGAGAGGATGAATTCCAGAGATTGGCAGAGGCACTGTGATCATCTCGAACGCTTGATTCAATCTATGTTTGCCGCCGCTGATGAACTGGACCCTGTCTCAGATATCGAACTCGATATGGAATTTCATACGTTGATGATGGATGCTGCACAAAACCGGATTCTCAGCCGAAGTTGGAAGCTTTCAGGAGCCTCTAATTTCATTTGGTCCTTGGAGCATGTGCTTTACCCACATACCAAATATGAACTGAGCGAACATGCCAATCGACATGTCTCATTGTTGGAAGTCTTGCGGGGCAGAAATTTGGAAGCCTGCGTGGATGCACTCAGGCATCACATTTTTCGCAAAATTAATGACATCCAGACTGTTGGTACCGAACAAGATCTTCAAAATGCTTAGCATGCAAGGATTTCACTTTAGTTTTTTGTTGCCTTGTTTTGATCGAGCATTCCTGGGCCAAAGATTCCGAGGATAACACAAAAAACAACGATCAACCCCAAAGCCCCTTGCAGCCCAATCAATTCGGCCAAAAATCCAATCATCGGTGGTCCTAATAAAAACCCGCAGTAACCCAAAGTAGCAACTCCAGCGATCCCAGTCCCAGCAGAGACACCTTGAATACGGCTCGCCTCCCCAAACATGATTGGGACAATGTTTGCCAAGCCAAACCCCAAGCAAGCAAAACCGAGCCAGGCTGAAAACGTTGTTCCCCACATCAACCCCAAACCCAACCCAACTGCACCAAGTGCTGCAGTGAACCTGACGAGTTGAACCTTTCCGAGCTTCAGGATCACCCAATCACCAGTCAGTCTGCCAATCATCATTGTCATCGTAAATATAGTGAAGGTCAGAGCGGCTTGGCTTGGCGAGGCATTCAAGACTGAGCTTGAATAGATTGCTGACCAGTCCACAGCAGTACCCTCTGAAACCATTCCTAGCAAACACAAAAGACCAAGCGAAAGAACTTTCCCAGAGGGTCTCACCAGTAATGGAGTATTTTCACCTTTTTCTTCCTGACTGGAGGGAATCATCGAGAGGGATGAAGCCCCAAGGATCATTGTCAAAATGAAAGAGGAGAATGCTACGTGTTGAAGAGGTGTAAAACCCATAGTCAGGGCAAAGGTTGCTGTCGCCCCTCCGGTCATTGCTCCCAGGCTCCAGAGTCCATGGAAGGATGACATGATGGGCTTTCCCAATCCATTTTCCACGATCACAGCTTGAGCGTTCATTGCTACATCCATAGTTCCGATCCCAGCTCCAGCAATGATCAGAACGAGGATGATGATCGGAATCTGATCTAACCAAAAAACTAAAGGAAGCAATAAAATCAACAGACACCCTCCCACAATCACCGGAAGGCGGCTGCCGAATGAGTGGATCATCCTCCCAGCAACAAGCATCATTGTGACTGCGCCGATGGCATGGCACAACAGCATCAACCCCATTTCTGATTCAGTAAGCTGGAACTTATTTTGGAACCAAGGCAGGTGGGGTGCAATGGAGGCAAACCCCATCCCGTTTGTGAAGAAAATAAACGAAATAGCGAGCCGTGCCTTGCGGAAAGACACCGCAGAATTATTCAAAGTTTTTTATGTTCTTGAGTGAGGAATATTGAGAAGGATAAGCGCAACAAATTTTTACGTAGTTCTTCGATTAAGAACAAATTTTTTTGTTGCACTTGCTAGGGGGAGGATGAAAATTATTTTGAATCCTGAAGTCCGTAAGTGGAGAAACCTTTCATAGTTTCATCAATCTGAGCGTCTGTCAGAATGTTGGGCCCACCAATCAAAAGGCTGTGGTAATACTGCTTCGAGATGGTCTCCAGTTCAACTGCAAGCCACATTGCTTTGTCCAAAGAAGTTCCGGTTGCAATCATCCCATGATTCGCAAGTAAGCAGCAATTTCTGTCCTCCAAAGCCTCCAAAGCATATTGGGACAGCGCTTCAGTACCGTATCGAGCATAGGGAGCACAACGGATCGTTGGTCCACCTGCAGCTGCAATCATGTAGTGGCAGGCTGGTATTCCCCGACCTGTGATCGCAATCGTGGTCGCATAGGTTGAGTGAGTGTGAACAACCCCATTGACTTGTGGACGTGACTTGATGATGTCCAAGTGAAAACGCCATTCCGTAGAAGGCTTAAGTGGCCCTTCCCAACTTCCGTATTCTCCCTCTAAGGTCATGGAAGCAATCAATTCGGGTTTCAATTGCTCGTAGGGGATCCCGCTTGGGGTGATCAACATCTGGTTCTTGTATCTAGCAGATATATTCCCAGAAGTCCCTTGGTTGAGTCCTGATGCGTTCATCCAAAGACACTTGTCAATGATTGCTTGTCGTAATTCTTTTTCAGCCTTGGTCATGGAAATGGTGCTCCAAATTGGGGTTAATTGATTCTTGACTCAGTGTTTGAGTCATGGAGGATTAAAATTTTAAAAAAAGCATTTTTCAAAATGACTAAATTCTATTTTTCAACAGATGGTCAACTAGCTCCACAAATCCAGCTCCGCTTTCTTGGCGGGTCACCCACGTTGGCGGGTGTCGAAGTTGATCTTTAAAATTTTGCACATTGGCCACGCCAACAGCATTTGGGAAATACTGAAACATGGGTTCGTCATTCGGGCTATCACCAATATAAACAAACTTCTCTCGTTGTTCGCTCAATTGAAAACCCAATTGTGAATTCACGAACCACTGGCAGGTCGAGAGCTTGTCATAATCCCCAAACCAACCGTTGACGTGAATTGATGAGATTTTGGCAACAGCACCAGCGTCTTCAAATATTTTTTTAATCTTCATTACAGCTTCGTTTGGAAGAGGAGCTACATCTTCACAAAAGTCTACCGCCAAATCTGCTTCCCGGTAGGTCTGATCTGCACTGATTGCTGAACCAGAAACCTTTTGGAGAATTTCCTTTTTGAGTATGGAGAGTTTTGTCTGGTCTTCGAGACGTTGCGCTTCACTCCTAACATAACATCTGCGCATCTTCGCAGCCTTTCGATCATAAGCAAAATAGAACGCCCCATTTTCTCCCACAACTCCATCAACTGGCCAGAACCGTGCAATCATATCGCACCAGCCAGCTGGTCGACCTGTGATGGGTATGGTGACTAAGCCAGCTTGTTGAAGCATTTCAATAGCAATGTATGCTGCTCCTTCTAAGCGACCATCAGTGGTCACAGTGTCATCAATGTCGAAGAAAACGCCCCGAAGATTTTGACAAACGTCTGATGGAATATGATTGATCAGGCGCAATTCATTTCCTCTGAGGCGAAATCTTCTAATAATCCAGCATCAGCAGCAATATCTAGGAAAGAGAAGCGGTTCCGCATCTCTCGACAATGGACAATCGCATCGCGATACAGGTCCGCATCTACTCCAAGCTCCATATGGTTGACTGGTCCGCCCGAGGACTTCAGCATCTCTTCCATTTCATCGACTGAAATCAAAAAAGGCTGCACTTCCTCTTTCAGCTCTTTCCATATCTCCTGCAATCTCTGATTAGCTTGCTCCAGAGACGCACCTTCAAAAGACTTCTTGGCAAACTCATCTCTACATTGCTTGGCTATTTCTTTGCCCATACGCCTTTCCATATCCGGCAAATCAATGATGGTTTTCTTCAGCGTTGGTGGTTTATCGAAACTGAGTAACTTCCTTTGAAGTCTGGCCATCGTCAGAGAAGCCACCCCAACCTGTTGACCATGCAAGGTTCCTGGATGCCTGTATCCTGCGAAGCAATCTATGTAATGAGAAATCTGGTGTTCGCCCATTGAGCCTGCGTTGGAAACACCGGAGAATGAAACCCCCAAGCCCCCAAGTGTGAGAACTCGGTGGAGGTACCCCATGGCTTCAATATCCCCCTTTGGAAGTTTTCCAGCACGCGAATTCAGTTCAGGCTCATCTTGCTCTTGAATAATGTAAGGAGATTGGAGGTAGAGCGTTCCCAATAAACGGTGAGAAAGCCACCAGTCAACTTGGGCTACAGACCGACATAAACAATCTCCAAAACCAGAGGCTGCAAGGTAGGGTGGTGCAGAAGCTGACACACTTAGATCTACAAAAAAACCAGCTGGAGCATGTGATGGTAATGAGATTTTCAGTCCCGAATCTAAACGCATCGAAGCTGTAGCAGAAGTATAGCCATTCATTGAACCGGAGGTTGCAAAGACCGCATAACGCTGCTCATTCAGCATTGTTGAATGTTTACAAATGTCATTCACTGTTCCTGAACCACAGGCAACAACACCGTCAAAGGAGCTCAATTTTGGCCTTAAGTTCTCAACAAAACCCAGGTCAGCATGAGGATGATCAAGAATCATTACCTGCATTTCACCTGATGAACTGAAAGCGTTTTCTATTCTTTTTCCAAGAACTTTATAGGTGGTTACATCGCAGACGAGCAATAAATTTTTGCTCAAGCCAACTTGCTTGAGAAGTTCAACCTCTTGTCCTTCCATGTTCTCTCTGATTACGATCGATTCAAATGGTACTGACGCAAAATCCTGTGTCTCGGGATTAATCCATCTACCAGCAACCAAATCGTCAATTAATTCTGTCCAGTTATCCATACTTTACAATTTTCAATATGTAGTTTTTTAAATATTTCTCAGTGAACAGAAAGATCATTCTAAACCTTTCTGGCTTTTGTAAGTGACCAAATTCCGAGTTGTTCATGTAACACTACCAGTGGAGTAAACACCTTAAGCGAAAAAGTTCTTCATAGGGGCATCCTACACGTTCAGCAATTTTCCTGTTGTTCTGCAAAGTCGCTCTGAGGCAATTAAAAACACAGCTTTTTCCTTTTGATCAGTGGAATTTGCTAAATAACAAATTCCTTTGGTAAAGAGAGTTGTCAGGGAATTTGGATTAGAGCGATAGATAAGTTTACCAACCGGATCGAATTTGTCAGCGTAGGCTTGGTCTCAATCAACGTACGTGCGTTCAAATGACTTAGAATATTTCATAGTGTTATCCAATAAATTTTGTGAAAAATTAGGGATTCTGATCTCGTGCAGAAATTTACAGTAATTGTATTTGAATAGTATTCAGGAATTATGAAGCAAGAAAGGCAGAAATGAAAATTTGCTAAAAGGTGGCAAAATTTCTGGAATTAGACTCAAATTCACAGCCAAATCAAAATTACAATGAAATCAGTTAACCTTTAATTGTGATGTAGATACCTAGGATACATCCCAAAATCATCGAAACTTCAATAGCAGCAAATTCCTCTATAAATCGCATCCAAACAAATTGAATTCCAATAAAAGTGATAACAGCAATAAAGAGCCTATCAAACCAGTTATTTTTTATAGGGAGAAACCCTTTTTTCATAAGTTATCCTTTCACTGCCCCGAAGGTTAAACCAGATACGATATGACGCTGTACAAGGCTTATAAAGACTAAAGCAGGTAGCATTGAAACAAAACCTACTGCAGCCATAGCACCCCAATTTGTGCCAGTAGTGGTGACGAACTCAGCCAAGCCCGTAGGGATTGTGCGGGCATACACACTAGTCAAGGTTGCAGCCAATAAGTATTCATTCCAGGCAAATATCCAGCTCAATAATGCTGTGATTGCAATTCCTGGTGCAGCTTGAGGAATGATGATTCTAAATATGATTGTAAAATAATTACCACCATCGATTAAAACAGCCTCATCTAACTCTCTTGGTATTCCGTCGAATATACCTTTCAGTAACCAGATAGCAAAAGGAAGATTGAAAACACAATAAAGAAGAATCAGCCCTAATTTTGTGTCAAATAAACTCACATCATCATAACGAAAAACAATAGAAAAGAGTAGAAACAGAGGTAACAGGAAAGCCGCAGGAGGTGCCATTCTATTAGTCATCGTCCAGAAGAAAATATTTTCTGATGCTGCTAACTTCCATCTCGATAGTGCATAAGTCGCCATAATGGCCAAAATAGTAACCAGTAGAGCATTGCAAGATGCAACTATGATTGAATTCCACAAGTATTCTGCATAGACTCCATCAACAAAAGGCTTTGTGAAATTTTTCCAATAAATTTTTTCAAAAAAAGTTGGTGAAAAATCTGGTTTTCCGAACAGTTCAACAGGACTTCTAGTTGAAACAACGAACATCCAATAGATTGGAATTATCGTAATCATCGAAAGAATGCTCCAAATTATAAATTTTACTAACTTTTTCAAATTCTTAATCATTATTTTGTTTTGAAGTCATAACTACGTAAAGTAACCAACAAATAACAATTGTTATATAAAGTAGAAATATCGACATCGCAGAACCATAGCCGTAGAATCGACTTTCAAACACGGACCTCCAGATATGAATTCCAGCTAGTCGCGTTTCTACACCAGGACCTCCGCTCGTTAACATCCAGATCTCATCAACAGCCTTCAAAGAATCCATTAGCCTGATGAAGACTACAACAAGTAGCACGGGTACCATCATGGGAAGAGTGAGATGAAAGAAAATTTGAATTCCATTAGCCCCATCCATTTTTGCTGATTCATATGGGTCTTTTGGCAAAGCACTCAATCCTGCTAATAGCGTCAAAGTAACAAACGGCGTCCAATGCCATATGTCCATGAACACAATCATCCAGAATGCCTGATCCGCATCTCTCCCATAATTAAAAGAATATCCAAACCATTCCTTCAAGAAATGAGGGAAGGGGCCGAAGCCTGAAACTGTAAAGAGCTTGAAGATCGATCCAACAACGATAGGAGCTACTACTAAGGGGAGAGTATGAACGATTCTGAAAAAAGGTCTAAACGGAAAACTTTCTCTCAAAGATAAAGCGAGTAAAAACCCAATAATGAATTCAAAAAAAAGTGTAGTGAAGGCGTACTTAATTGATCGCCAGACACTCAACAAAAAATCTTCATCAAAAACTAATTTTCTAAAATTATCCCCTGCAATAAAAGTCATTTCATCTGACTTTCCTAAAGGATTCCAATTATAAAAGCTTACAATTAAAACATAAATAAACGGTAGTAACCCAACAATCAGTAGAATGATGATTGTGGGTGAAAGAAGATACCAAGGAATTCTTTTAGAACCAACCACGATTTAGTAAGTATACATTGTTTGTTTTAAATGGGGCTGATAAGCAATCAGCCCCAGAAAAGTTACTTCGCGTATCCCAATTCTTTCATAAGCTCATCCACTGCTGCTGCGGCTTGATCCAGAGCTTCTTCTGGAGTCAACTCACCGGCAAGTGCTTTGAAAATGAATGGGTCAATTGCAGCTCTTCCTGCTCCATGAAATGGATAAGGAGGGGCGCCAGCAAAGAGATAGCCAGTATCTCTCATTAAAGTAAAGTATGCATCAGCCTTTGCATCAACTGCTACAACTTTTGGATCAGAGTATGTTGCTTTATGGGTAATTCTTCCTCCTGCAATTGCCCAATCCGCTTGCACTTCGTTTTGCCCAAGATACTGCAGCCAAAGCATAGTTGCTTCTTTGTTCTTGGAAGAATGGGGAATTCCAAAAGCTCCGCCATCGAAATAACCGATGTAGCCATTCCCTGAAGCAGCCTGCATCATTACACCCTCAGCAGTTGGTGGGAGGGCAACCCCAACATTACCTACGACACGAGATCTTTCTTCGTCTGTCGCAATCCAGGCAGCATTTTCACCATATACCCATCCCTGCGCAGCTCGTCCTGCAGCGAAAGATGCGCCCACTTCACTCCAAGTACTTTGAAGTGCCTCTGGTGGAGCAAAATCAAGCAATCCAGTCCAGAATCTCAGAGCAGCTTTTGCTCGTCCTCCGTTCAATTGTCCACCATTTTCAACAGACGCCTGGTAGTTGTCCATGTTGATTCCCCAATTGTAAACGCCAAAGCTTGGGAAGATGGTTTCTAACAATTCATATGTTGAGGCAGGGTGTCCAGTATGACCCTGAACAGTTGTTCCCCAGCAGTCCATACCTTGATCAGCGCAGAACTTAGTAAAAAATTCAGCATTGTCTCGATATTGACCAAAGGTTTTAGCTGGCTCTAATCCATATCCATAGCGCGCTCGGAAAGCTGCCTTGGCTTCTGTATTTTCGAAAAGGTCTTTTCTGTAAAGATAAACCTTGATGAAGGCTTCCATCGGCACCCCAAAAACATCTCCCTCTGCGTTTTTGAAGTAGTTGATAAATGTTGTGAAATCATCAAAGTCTACATTTGGCGCTTGCAGCTTCGGGTTTGACGCCAAGCCTTCGGAAATATTTACCAAGAAATCCCGATCCAAGTAGGAATAAATGATGTCTTGTTCAATATATACGAAATCATAGATCCCTGTATTGGCTTCCATATCTTTAATGGCCTTATCAAACATCTGATCCCATGATGTTGTTTCAAGCCTTACTTTGATACCTGTCAATTTCTCAAAATCCTTTGCTAGGACCTCTGAAACAAATTGCCCAGGAGGGGTATTTTCAGTAACACCTTGAAGAGTTACACCTTTATAGGGTTGGCCAGCAGATTTCCAAAATGCATCGTGGCCACCTGCAACTGCAGTGAGTGCTGTGACCGATGCAAATACTGATAGAAACAGCTTTTTCATCTAAATCTCCTGATGAGAATCATCATTAATAACAGAGTTATTCTCTGTCGGTTTGTTTTAGATAGGAATCTTGAACACCAACTGGTGTTCAATTCTGTCAGGGTTTCCATTCCCTCTATCAGGGGATTTCAAATCAAAAACATTTCCCCCCACATGCAGTCTCCACTGCAAACAGAACTATTTCTGCTTGGGTCAAGTTTACCAAAGCAGGCATAACGAGTTTCAACCTAATTATTGAGAATTTTTCAACAATTCTTTGTTACTCAACTCCAAAATTAATCTCAAAAAACAACAAACAATTTTTTTAGATTTTTTAGTTGTTATTCACCTATGGAATTACTTTTTGTAAATAAAAAGTTAATAAAAGTTTAAAATGCTTTTTAATTGTCAAATGTCAACTAAATCTGAACATTGTCAAAACTAACTTGACTGTCTGTGAACTTAAATGTCAAATCCAAAAAAATTTAAAGAGATTACATCCTAATAATTCAGAATCTGATCTAAATTTAACTAGCTTTCATTGATATGAATGTGAAATTGCGCCGAAAGGAGAGTCCTCCTGAATTCCAAGATGTAGTCACATGGGCTGCTTGGCTTTATTATATCGATCAGATGACACAGATTGATGTTGCCAAGGTTCTTGGAGTTTCAAGAGCTTCGGTTGTAAATTATCTTCAGGAAGCTCGTGACCGAGGTCTTGTATCCATCCAGTTTGATCAAAAATCGATTTCAGAAACTGTCATTTCGAAATCACTCCAAGAGAAATACGGACTTACTGGCTGTGTAGTCATTCCAAAGACGGTGGAGGAATTGAATTTATCTGAGCGACTGGGAGTAGCGGCTGCAAGAGTTTTACTAGGTATGTTGAAATCCAACGATGTTATCTCTGTAGCTTGGGGAAAGACTGTTCTAGCAGCGGCCCAAGCAATTCCACGAAGCCAATTGGATAACCTCACAGTAGTTCAAGTCGTTGGTAGTTTTCATTCGACAGTTGAATTCTCTCCAGAATTTTGTACCTCTGTGCTTGCCAACCGGCTTAACGCCCGTTGTATGAATTTTCTAGCCCCAGCAATTCTTTCCTCGAAGCACCTAAAAGAAGAACTTTTGAAAGAAGAGGTTCTCGTTAACCAATTCAAGACTATCAAGTCTTCAAGAATTATCGTTTTCGGAATTGGAGAGCTAGATCTCCAAAGCACTGTCATGAGAACAGGTTTTTTGAAGGCAACTGAGCGGGAAAGATATCTTGCAAAGGGAGCAGTTGGAACAATTCTCGGCAGAATGCTCAACGAGCAGGGCCAGCAGATTTACACAGAAATGGATGATCGTATGATCGGCGTATCACTCGATGAAATCAAAAACATTCCTTGTAGATTGGCAATGGCTGGGGGTTCCCAAAAAGTGGAGGTTGTTCGAGCAACGCTAAAGGGACAATATCCAACTCACTTGGTAACAGACTATGAAACTGCAAATGCATTGCTTAGTTGATTCAAAGTCTAGAGATGGGAAAGGAACGTGACGGAGAAATTTGTCATTGGAATTGACAGTTCTACGCAATCGACAAAAGCGATTGTTTGGAATGAAAAGGGCCAGCCTGTCTCTGAGGGTAGAGCACCGATCAGTATGAAAATGCCACAACCAGGTCACGCTGAGCAGGATCCTGAAGAATGGTGGGATTCATTTAAAATTGCTTTGCGGCAAGCACTTCAAAAAATTGACCCAAAGAGAGTAGAAGGTCTCTCTATTTCTAATCAAAGAGAAACCGTAGCTTTTCTGGATCAGGATGGAACTAGTTTACATGATGCAATGGTTTGGCTGGATGAAAGGGCTGCTAACGAGGTTGGAGGTTTGTGCGAGGTTCTGGGAGGAGAAAAAATTCACAAAATTTCAGGAAAACCAATTGACCCCACCCCTGTTTTGTATCGACTGAAGTGGTTGAGCAAGAATAAACCAAAAGTTCTTGAGAAGACCCATCGAATCCTTGATGTACAGGGTTACATTGTGTTTCGCCTGACAGGAACTGCTAAAACTAGTTGGACAAGCGCTGATCCTTTTGGAACTTTCGACATCCATAAAAAAGTCTGGTCCAGCACTTTGCTAGATCAGGTCGGGGTCCGTACAAATCAATTTCCTGAAGCGTTATGTCCTGGTAAAGAGATCGGGAGGATTTCAGAAAAAATCACCTCAGAATTCAACTTACCGATCAACCTAAAAATATTTGCAGGTGGAGGAGATGGTCAATGTGCAGGGCTTGGCGTAAATGCCATTGCAGGAGGGCGTGCCTTCCTAAATCTTGGGACAGCTATCATCGCAGGGGCTTCATCTCAGGATCTGCGCTTGAGTAATTTTTGGCGGACATTAATCTCCCCGACAGGCCAGGGTTATTTTCTAGAAGCAGTCCAACGAGCTGGGGCCTTCTTTGTTAACTGGTTTCTTGAATGCCTCGGCAGTGGTGAGCGCACACCAGAGACCTTTGCTAGACTAGAAGAGCAAGCATCCAAAATTGATATTGGCTCTGAAGGTGTCCTTGTTCAAACTCATCTTTCTGGTTGCATGGATCCTCATTGGGATCCTCAAGCATTTGGGACATTTTTAGGTCTGAGAACTCATCACACGCAAGCACATCTGTACCGAGCTTCCCTCGAAGCATTAACTCTAGAATCAGCTCGTGCCATGCAGAGGATGGCCAGTGAGGGGGTTGAGCTAAGAAAGATCAATGCGATTGGAGGTGGAGCCCAAAGTCCTTTGTGGATGAAGATGATCGCCGATGCAACCCAACTCCCTGTTCAAAGAAGCCTTTCCAATGAAGCTTCCGCCTTGGGAGCTGGAATTTCAGCTGCTGTGGGTGCAGGTTGGTTTGCAAGTTTTGAAGAAGCTGCAGCTGCAATGACAAATGAGGCAGAGCTAATCGAGCCTGATCAAAATGTTGCCGAGAAATGGCAAGACTTGTCAATGAGACAGTCAAAAATATATATGATAACAAAAGCATTTTAGACTTAATATAGAGTAAGTCTAAACAATCTTTGTGTGGATTGAGATGTCCGCACATTGCGCCAAAGAATCAGAGGATTCTTTGGATTCCTATGTCCCAAAACCACTTTGCGGAGATTAATTATGAGTGACAAAGCAAAGAGCCTTTTCGAAGCCTACGCCGCTGGTAAAATGAGCCGGCGTGAATTGTTGACCAAGACAGCACAATTGGGTGTAGCCTTTGGCGCAGCAAACCTCATGTTGAATAAAGCTTCCACAGATCTACTTGCTGCAGATTTCAATTGGAAAGCTCACCAAGGGAAAAGCTTGAAGCTCCTTTTGAACAAGCACCCTTACGTAGATGCGATGATTGCAAACCTGGAAAATTTCAAAAGTCTGACAGGGATGAACATCACATATGATGTGTTTCCAGAGGACGTTTATTTCGATAAGGTGACGGCCGCTCTATCTTCCAGATCAAGTGAGTATGATGCGTTCATGACAGGTGCTTACATGACATGGACTTACGGTCCAGCTGGTTGGATTGAAGATCTAAATGATTGGATCAAGGATTCATCTAAGACAGCGCCAAACTATAACTGGGAAGACATGCTTCCAGGCTTGAGAGCATCAACTGCCTGGAATGGAGTCCCCGGAGGTGAGTTAGGCTCAGCAGATGCCAAACAATGGTGTTTGCCTTGGGGATACGAATTAAACAACGTTGCCTATAATCGCAACATGTTCAAAAAAGCAGGTGTTGAGCCCCCCAAGAACATGGAAGACATGGTGAACGTTGCGGCGAAACTTCAAAGGGACCTAGGTGGGCCCTACGGAATTGGGGTTCGTGGTTCACGTTCTTGGGCTACCATTCACCCGGGTTTCCTCTCCGCTTACGCAAACTACGGCCAAAAAGACTTCACTGTCAGCGGTGGGAAGCTAAAAGCGGCTATGAATACCAAGGCTTCTAAAGACTTCCATGAACTTTGGGTCAAGATGATTCAGGATTCTGGAGCGAAAAACTGGTCAACACATACTTGGTATCAAGTTGGAACAGATCTTGGTGCTGGCGCTTCAGCCATGATCTTTGATGCTGATATTCTTGGATATTTCATGAATGGAGGCGACAACAAGGAAGCTGGTAATATTGGTTACGCTCCCTTTGCTGCGAATCCAAATGCTTCTGCTCCAACTCCAAACGTATGGATTTGGTCTTTGGCAATGTCTAGTTTCTCAAAACAAAAAGATGCTGCCTGGTACTTCATCCAGTGGGCTTCTTCTGGGGATCATGGAATGTTCGGGGCAAGAAAGATGGACTTCGTGAACCCTGTGCGTCAGTCCGTTTGGGATGATTCTGAATTCAGAAGCCGCATCAATGAGTCGTACCCTGGTTATCTCAACCAGCATGACTTGTCAGCTCCTGGTGCAAAGATCTACTTCACAGCTCAGCCGCTGTTCTTTGACCTGACGACACAATGGGCAGAGACCCTCCAAAAGATGGTCGCCAAATCTGTTCCAGTCGATGAAGGTTTAGATCAACTAGCTTCCAGCATTGATCGACAGTTGAGAGATGCTGGTCTAGGTTGATTCGATTAGGAGCCTATTGCTTAATAGCTTCGATTGATTCGGTGGTGCTCTGGAAACAGGGCACCAAATTTTAAATCTAATGGTCCTCGTCGAAGGGAAACATGTCCTCGACAAGTTCAGCGCTTGCTGCTCCAAAAAGTGGGCGCTTACGGAAAAAAATTTTACCCTACCTGCTCAGTTTACCCGCACTATTGGTCTGCATTGGGATTTTGATCCCTTTTTTTACAGCAGTCTATTATTCAATGATGCGATTCCGGCTGAACCTACCTTACCTGAAGGGGTTCATCTGGTTTGACAACTACATCAATTTTCTTTCAGACCCAGCGTTCTGGAATACTGTTCAGATTTCTCTCTTGTATGCCTTCCTAACTGTTGGCCTAGAATTACTCCTCGGACTTGGCATAGCGGTTCTGCTTCAACAGCCTAGTAAATTCAATAACATTGTCTCCGTTCTTCTGCTTCTCCCATTGATGACGGCACCAGCTTTAGCATCGTTAATGTGGAAGCTGATGACCAATCCAAATTTTGGGATACTAAGCTATCTGGTTAGTTTGCTAGGATTTAGCGATTTCAAATGGGCTTCCGATCCCTCTACAGCGTTACTAACCGTTGTGTTGGTGGATATTTGGGTTTACACCCCATTTATCATGATTCTTTTGCTCGCTGGCTTACGTTCGCTGCCAAAACAGCCATTTGAAGCTGCAGCATTGGATGGCGTCCCACAAAGCTTCATTTTCTTCCGCATCACCTTGCCAATGCTGATGCCATATGTATTGACAGCGACACTCTTTCGATTACTCGAATCCATTCAACAGTTTGATATTATCTATTCGATGACTCAGGGTGGACCTGGGGATCAGCTGATGGTTTTTCAAGTGCAAGCCTACCTAGAATTCTTCCAGTACACCAATGTTGGTCGTTCGACAGCTCTATTGATGGTCTTGTGGGCCATCACCTTTGCGCTTTCAAATGTTTTCATTAAACAATGGCTCCGCCTACGAGAGCGAACCCATGGAAATGGATAGGAGTCGAAAATGAACCAACTTTCTACATCTCAGAGAGTCTTCCGGGGCGTCCTTTTAGGTCTTGTGATCCTCTTTTTCATGTTCCCGATATTCTGGATCTTCTTGATGTCTTTTCAGACTAATGAACAGATCCTGAGAATTCCTCCGTCAATTTTCTTCGAACCAACGCTGATCAACTACCAAGCGCTGATCACTGGAAGGCTTGAAACACAGGCGGGTAATCTTGATATCGCTTTCATGGAGAATCTTTGGAACAGTGTATTTTTATCGTCATCAGCGGTTTTGCTTTCACTTGTCCTCGGAGTTCCAGCAGCTTATGCCTTTGCGCGCTACCGCTTTAGACTGGGTGAAGACATCGCATTCACAATTCTCTCATTTCGTTTTGCCCCTCCGTTGTTGGTGTTGCTCCCACTAACACTGTATTTCGAGGATATTGGTTTATCCAACACCTACACCGGACTGATCTGGGTCTATCAGTTGATCTCGTTACCACTTATTCTTTGGATTGTACGCGGATATTTTGAGGATATTAGCCCAGATATTGAGAGCGCATACAGGTTAGCCGGTCATTCTTGGTTACAGACATTTTTGAAAATTTCGATTCCCTTGGCCCGTCCTGGAATTGCTGCTGCGGGTTTACTGTCCTTCATTTTCGCTTGGAACAATTTTGTATTCGCTCTCGTCTTAGCTTCTGCGGATAAACAACCGGTAACGGTGGGAGCATTGGCCTTCGTGACTGCTTCGGGGATTCAGTACGGACAGATCGCTGCAGGGATTGTGTTATCGGTAACTCCCACTTTGTTGTTGGCCTTGTACGCTCAACGATACTTGGTAGAGGGCCTATCTCTGGGGGCGGTAAAAGGTTAATCATGGCAACATTGCAATTAGATCGAGTTACAAAAAAATTCAAAAAGGATGTAGTTCTTGACGAAGTTTCCTTCGAAGCTGAAGCAGGAGAGACACTTGTAATTTTTGGTCCCTCTGGAAGCGGCAAAACTGTCTTATTGAGAGTCATCGCAGGCGTTTACGAGCCCGAGGAAGGCAAAGTTGTACTACAAGGTCATGATATGACGGATGTTGCTCCTGAACATCGTGACGTTGGAATGGCGTTCCAAAACTTTGCACTCTTTCCCCACTTTTCCGCCCGGGAGAATATCGCTAGCCCTTTAACAGCACTTAGAAAAAGCGACTCTGAAATTGATCAGCAAGTAAAATCAATTGCAAAACTTCTCAAAATTCAACACGTTTTGGGACACTTACCAAGAGCACTTTCAAACGGACAAAAGCAAAGGACTGCTCTAGCAAGAGCATTGGTTGCTGCACCCAAGACTGTACTCTTGGATGATCCGCTTAGAAACGTGGACGCTAAGCTACGGTTTGAGATGCGTTTGGAGTTGCCTCGTCTGCTTCGAAGATTTGGTTCAACCGTTCTTTACGTGACTCAGGACTATCGGGAGGCAATGGCCCTCGCTGACAGAATTGCAGTGCTTGTGGGAGGAAAAATCGCTCAGTTTGACGCACCAGAATCAATTTATCTTCGACCATCTTCAATTGAGGTTGCAAAGCTCTTTGGAGAACCAGCCATCAATATTTTTCGTGGTCAAGTCAATGAGCAGGCAAATAGAGTTTTGGTTAACCAAAACCAGCTCATCCTTCCCAAAGGGTTTCAGAACAAGGCTGGAAAAACCTGTGATATCGGGATACGCCCTGAATCCATAAAATTATTTCGAGAAAAGCGTGTTGGAACAACTTCTTACGAGGTGATCACCATCACTCCACTCAATGAACGATCAGTTGTCCTTTTAAGAAGTCAGGAAGGCTTGGAACTCCTAGCAACCTACCCAGCAGAAGAACAGACAACAAGGATTGGTGATGCCTTTTGGGGAATGGTAGTGCCTGAGGATCTGATGCTCTTCGAAACAGAAACTGGTCAAAGATGTTTACCCGAGCAAAATTAAAAATTTTATTCCAGCTAGTTGGAGATTTTCGTGTCCGAAGTCCAGTTGAGTCTCAACTCTGTTGACAAGACTTATTACGGTAAGAAGATCGAGGCAGCAGTTCGAGCTGTGAAAAATCTTTCGCTACAGATTAGCAAAGGTGAAATCGTTGCTCTTCTTGGTTCATCTGGATGTGGAAAGACTTCAACATTACGGATGATCGCCGGATTTGAGGGTGTTACAGGGGGAACAATTCAACTCTCTAATCGTGAAATCCAGCAGTTGCCTCCAGCTAAAAGAAATGTAGCAATGGCGTTTGAGGGTTACTCTTTGTACCCCCCACTTACTGTGAGAGACAACATTGCTTTTGCCCTGAAAGCTGAGCGTGTCTCTCGGTCAGAATCTGATGCAAAGGTCATGGAGATGGCAAAATTTCTGGAGATCGAAGAGATCTTGGAAAGATACCCCTCCTCGATTTCCGCAGGGCAGCAGCAGCGTGCTAGTTTGGCCAGAGCTTTGGTTCGTAAAGCGGATTTGTATCTACTAGATGAACCCATGGGGCAGCTCGAACCTCAGCTTCGTTCAGTTTTGCGGGTTCGTCTGAAGCAGTACCTGCAAGAACATCAGATGACAACAGTACTAGTTACTCATGATCAAACTGAGGCAAATGCCCTTGCTGACCGCATTGCTGTAATGGAAGATGGCGAACTACAACAGTTTGAAACACCAACACAGCTCAAGCATAGGCCCGCAAACATTTATGTTGGAACTTTCATCGGGGAACCGCCGATGAACACATTTGCCGCTGAAGTGAAGCCAGTCGGTAAGGGTTTTCAGTTTCAATTGGAAGAGACAGGAGAACTCCTTGATTATCAAAAAGTTGATTTTCAGCAGCCCTTGCGTGCCCAATTGATTCAACATAAGAGAATCGTGCTCGGTCTTAGACCACATGCTGTTAAATTGGGAAAGGGAGCTTTGCAGGCACAGGTAATTTCCAATCAATGGCTTGGAGATCAATCTCACATTGCAGCAGAATTTGCGAATAGGATCATCGTTGCCGTTTCTCACCAAAGAGAAGAATTCCAATTGGACGAGAATGTTCCTTTTCATCTAGAAGCTGAAGATCTTCACTTCTTTGATGCTGAAAACGGAAACGCTATAGCCCACGGTCTGGAGATGTAATTATGGATCTTCTTCTGGGAATTGACGCAGGGACTTCTGTAATTAAGGTTGTTGCCTTCGATCTACAGGGCAACCAAATTGCGGTAGCAGCCAAAGCTAATCATTATGAAATTCTTCCAAACGGTGGGGTTGAACAGGAACTTGAACGAACTTGGGCAGACTCTCTTGAAGTCATCCGCCAGATCCTAGAAAAGCTAGATGAGCATCAAATCGTTGGTATTGCTGTGACGGGTCAGGGTTCTGGGACTTGGCTAATTGATGAGGATGGCAGCCCTGTAGGACGAGGTTGGTTATGGCTGGATGCGAGGGCCGCGGACTTGGTTGAAAGCTACGGGGAGTCCTCCAACGCTAGAAGACGTTTTGAGTTGACAGGTACTGGTCTAGCTGCCTGTGACCAAGGCCCTCAAATGCTGTGGATGAAAAAATACCAACCGGAGATTCTGAAAGAGAGCGCGACAGCTTTCCATTGCAAGGATTGGCTTTATTTTAATCTAACTGGTGTCCGAGCTACTGATCCCACTGAAAGCGTCTTCAGTTGTGGCGATTTTCGAGAAAGAGATTTTTCAGATGAAGTCATCGAACTGCTGGGACTGACTGAGCAAAAAGCTTTGTTTCCCAAAGTCGTTGACGGAACCAAAGTCTCCCACCCGCTGTCAGACAACGTAGCTAGGCTTTGTGGCCTTCAATCCGGCATCCCTGTTGTTTTGGGATATGTTGACGTAATCTGTACCGCCCTAGGCTCGGGCCTCTACGACCCAGGCTATCAAACAGGATGTACGATCATTGGATCAACAGGCATGCACATGCGCTATGTCGATTCCGCAGATGAGGTCAAACTTAATCAGGAATCAACGGGCTACACGATGGTTTTTCCTGTTGATGGGACATACAGTCAAGTGCAGTCGAACATGGCTGCGACGCTCAACATTGATTGGATGTTAGACCTGGCAATTGATGTTTTGAAATTCCAGGGCATTCAAAAAAATCGCTCAGATCTTCTCAAAGATTTGGACCAACACATCCTTAATGCCTCACCGGCAGAATTTCTTTACCATCCCTACATATCGCAAGCTGGAGAAAGAGGACCTTTCATCAATGCCAATGCTCGAGCCAGCTTCATTGGGCTATCTTCTAAACACGGCTATTTCGATATGTTGCGAGGAGTCTATGAAGGACTGTCTTTCGCAGCAAGGGACTGTTACGAGGCTGCGGGGGGAGTACCCGCAGAAGTTCGACTCTCAGGTGGTGCTGCACGCAGCAAAGCGCTTAGAAAGATCATGGGATCTGTCTTGAAGACTCGTTTTCGTACCGCCGAAAGAGGAGAAGCAGGAGCTTCTGGAGTAGCGATGATGGCTGCGGTTAGTTTGGGAATTTACCCGACTATGGCCGCCTGCGTTAAAGATTGGGTTTATCCATATCTAAGCGAAGCTGAAGAATATGATGCTTCACAAAGTCAAATTTATGATTCACTATATCCTATTTACGTTAAAGCGCGCCAAGCCTATCTGCCGCTTTGGAAATCATTAAATAACTAAGGAGAATTACTTGGAACCTAGAAAGATTGCCATCATCGGTGATCGATTCATGAAGACTGCGATCTTTAGAGAACACCTCGAAAAGACTTGCGGCAACAATCATCTCTTTAAAGAATTGGAGTTGCCTTGGCCCGATGAGCCGATGGAGCATGGGTACGAAAAACCTGGGATGGCAGGCCTTAGAGAATACATGGGGGATCCCGATGAAATCGTCAGCTTCATTGGTGATTCAGAAATTGTTGTGGACCATCTTGCTCCTTTTTCAGCAGAGATGTTTAGCAGACTGAAGAACCTTCGTCTCATCGCTGTATCTCGTGGAGGTCCAGTTAATATCGATATGGAAGCTGCTCGGAAGTCCAATGTCAAAGTGGTCAATGTTCCAGGCAGAAATGCGAGCGCTGTGGCAGAGTTCACAATTGGGGCAATCTTATCAGAAACACGGCTGATTCGCTTGGGCCATGAATCTCTTCGAAATGGAACCTGGCGTGGAGATCTTTATCGGGCTGACGTCACTGGCAGAGAACTCTCACAGATGACCGTTGGATTGATTGGCTATGGTCACATTGGGACTAAGGTTGTGAAACTTCTTCAGCCTTTTGGATGCCAAATCCTGGTCTGTGATCCATATGTTAAGTTAAGTTCAGACGACAAAGAAAACGGTGTGCAACAGGTTGATTTAGATACCTTACTAAAGAAATCGGATGTCGTTAGTTTGCACTCGAGAGTGACAAAGGAGACAACTGGTTTCATCAATCGAGAAGCCTTCCAGAAGATGAAGAAAGATGCTTACTTCATCAACACAGCTCGTGGACCGATGGTAGATTACCAAGCGTTGACCGATACACTAACCAGCGGTCATCTTCGGGGGGCTATGCTGGAAACGTTTGGAGTAGAGCCAGTTCCTCCAGATTGGCTATTGCTAAAACTTGATAACGTCACACTGACTCCTCATATCGCTGGCGCTTCCCTTCGCACAGTAGAGTATGCTGCTGAACAGGCTGCACAAGAAGTTCAACGGTATCTTCTCGGCGAATCCCCTCTCAATCCTTGTTAAAATCTCCAAAAAAACAGATATTATTTTCATGAACGATTCAGTATTTAATTTTTCAAAAAGTTTAGAATTTCAGCAATTTTGTGAACTCTCTGCTGAGATCGGAAAAAATCCTTTATTGGTACAGGGGGCAGGGGGAAATACATCCATTAAAGAAGACGGTCTACTCTGGGTGAAAGCATCCGGGACCTGGTTATCAGAAGCGACAGAAAATAAGACCATGGTTGCTGTAGATCTTGCCAAGATACAGCAAGCGATGGCGCAGAATGACGAGCAGGTGGAAAAGCCTCAATATTTCAAAGCAGACCCCAATGAATCTCTTCGTCCATCAATTGAGACGGTAGTTCACGCCTCATTAAAACACCGGGTTGTGCTCCATGTTCATTGTGTAGAAACGATCTCTTGGGCTGTTCTTGAAAATGCTGAAAAGCTTTTGGGTACTCCCTTGGAAGGCCTCGACTGGGTTTTCATTCCTTACAGAAGGCCCGGACTACCGCTGGCTCGTGAGATACAATCAAAGATCACTGAGAAGACGAACGTATTGATCCTGGGAAATCATGGGTTGGTCGTAGCTGCTGATTCAATTAAAGAGGCGCATCAGCTTTTGTTGGAAGTACACCAAAGGCTTAGGCGCGCTAGAAGAGAAGTTACCATTCCAAAGTCTAATTTTGTTCTTCCAGCAGAATCCAACTATCGAGATGCTGAATTCTTTGCCCAAGGAATTGCCCATGACACTATTTCTCTGGAAAAGGTAGAAAAGGGTTCGCTTTACCCTGATCACGTCATTTTTCTGGGTTCAGGTGTTCAACTCCTGGGCTCAAGTACAACTTTAGACCAGTTTGAGCAGAACCAACCTGAAAGCCTTCCCAAAGCTTTGATCGTCCCTGATCAAACCGTGTTGGTAAACAAGCAAGCCCCTCGCGGCACCGATGAAATGTTATTTTCTCTGACAGAAGTTGCAGCTCGGTTACAAACCAACGATAGAGTTCAAAAGTTGACTTTCAATGATGAAGCAGCACTTCTGAATTGGGATGCGGAGAAGTATCGACAGGAACTAGCTCGACGAAATGCCTCAGCTTGACCTCATTCAACAAATCCAACATAGATGACATCTTCTCTAGAATCAGCACTGGTCCTTGGAATTGACATCGGCACCTCTGGTGTGCGAGCAGTTTTGATGAATTCAAAATTTGATGTGGTAGCTCAGCAGTCTAGCCTCCTGTCAGATTTCGGTTCTAATCATCGAAACCCCGCTTTCTGGTGGAAGTCCTTGGAATCCACTCTGGAGCAATTGCGGATAGAAGCACATGAACAATGGAGTCAGGTTGCAGGAATCTCCGTTGATGGGACGTCTGGGACTATGTTGTCCCTCAACAATAACCTAGAACCCATTGGCGATGCGCTGATGTATAACGATCCTGTCGAAGAACCTCATGTTCTTGAGCAGATTCGCCAATATGCTCCAAGGGAGAGTGCGGCGCATGGAGCCACTTCTGGATTGGCAAAGTTGATGAAGCTTCAGGAACTGCATGGATGTCAACGAGTGCTTCACCAGGCAGACTGGGTACTTGGGAAATTTATTGGCGAGTACCGATGGAGCGACGAGAACAACTCACTAAAAACAGGGTATGACCCCATCCATAGAGAATGGCCCGATTGGATCTCCCAAACAAAAGCGCGGCGTGAGTTACTTCCAGAACCCAAAGAACCCGGTCTAGTCACAGGTGAGATTGACCAAAAAATTGCAGATAGCTTTGTGCTTGCACGAGACATCAAAATCGTTTCAGGGACTACGGATGGTTGTGCTGCTTTCTTGGCAACAGGTGCATCCGAAATTGGGGATGGGGTTACTTCACTTGGTTCGACTCTTGTTGTTAAAATTCTAAGCGATCAACCAGTTTTTGCTCCTGAATATGGAATCTACAGTCATCGAATTGGAGATCAGTGGTTACCAGGCGGAGCCTCAAATACGGGTGGCAACGTGCTCACTCATTTTTTTTCAGATGAGGAACTGCTTAAACTTTCCAAAAATATTGACCCTGAGACAACAGTCGATCTTGATTACTATCCCTTGCTGAAACCCGGAGAGAGATTTCCAATCAATGATCCCACCTTCACCCCACGCTTAGAGCCAAAGCCTACCGATGACCAAACTTTCCTCCATGGTCTTTTATTAGGAATGAGCGCAGTAGAAGCGCTGGCCTACAATCGACTAAATGAACTAGGAGGCCCAGTCTTGAAGTCACTTCGTACAGTTGGAGGAGGTTCAAAGAATTCCTTTTGGACCGCACTTCGCCGAAAGAAAATCCCAGTTCCAATGCTGAATATTGCCTCTGATCAAGCTGCTGCAGGAGCCGCCCGACTTGCCTGGAAGGGCTTACTAAGTAGCTAGGCCATGCTGAATACCCCCTTTACAAAACTCGAAGAGCTTTCCCATAGATATGAAACTTTTCTGCTGGATCAGTATGGAGTGCTGCACAATGGCCAATCTGTTTTTCAAGGTGTGATTGAAGCTCTTCAGAACCTCCAAGCAGCTCAAAAAACAGTAGTTCTTCTCTCCAATTCAGCGAAAAGAGCAGAGAAAAATTATCAGCGCATGGAACAACTAGGGCTGAATAGAAAATTTTTTCATGGTGTCGTTACTTCCGGGGAGGTGGGACATTACCTATTTACCGGAGGTTTATCTAAGCTTGGACTCGTAGATGGATCCAAATGTTGGGTAATGGCTCGAGACGAAGACCGGTCTCCCCTCTTAGGATCCACGCTCAAGGAAGTAGCAGACCCGGAGGATGCAGACGTGATGATTCTTAGTGGGAGTCGAGGAGAGGTGGAACCTTGGGAGAAAGCCATCAAGAAATTGGAGATTCCTCTGTCCAAAGAACTACCCTGTGTTTGCCTGAATCCTGACAAGTGGATGCTCACGCCAAAAGGTCTAGCCTATGGAGCTGGCAAAATTGCAGAATACTACGAATCCGCCGGTGGTAAAGTCATCTGGATCGGTAAGCCGTATGAGGAGATGTATAGATTTGCTGAAAGAGAGTATTCGTTTGAAAAAATGCGAGCTATCGCCATCGGTGATTCAATCGAGCACGATATTCAGGGTGCCAAAAAATTTGGAATTGCAGGCGCCTGGGTACGTGATGGAATTCTGAGGGATGCATCTGATCAGAAAATCAACGCTGAGATTCAAAAACACAAAGCCAAGCCAGATTTCCAAATGAATAGTTTTAAGTGGTAATAAAAGCTGTTTTTGAAGCTTTGCTGACTTAAGCGGATTTTCATTGAAGTACAGTGAAGGGAGGAAATTAGCGGATATTTCGCTGCCAACTTCAAAATTTTATGATTTATAATTATATCTATTCAAAAAAATTTCGCTGATTAAAAAATTACTTTTTGGATCTGATAGTCGAGACAAAGACAGCTTACATTTAGAAAACTTAAATTCTCTTTAGTTACGGAATCTAGTCGGAGAAAAAAGGCTAATTGGATGCTCACTTGACTGATTGATCGCCAGATCTGACATAACCTCTCCAATCACACTCGCAAACTTGAACCCATGTCCTGAAAAACCAGCTGCCAAGGACACTTGAGGATATTCTGGATGCAACCCAATCACAAAGTGCTCATCAGGAGTATTCGTGTAAAGACAGGTAGCTGTTCTCAAAGGAGCGCCGGTCAACTTATTTAGTCGAACTGTCGCTTGTCTAATCTGCTCAACCTCCTCAGGTCTGACGGTTCTGTCCACTCGATCTGGATCGCACTCAGGTCCCACCCTGAAGTAAGCTACCTTTGCTCCACCATCCGGCCCATCAATCGCTGGAAATCCATAAAATTGCTCAATATCACTTGGTTCCCAAATATAGATTGGCATTCTCCCTAACTGCCACTGTTCCATATTTTCGACATCAAACCAAAATAGAGTGAGACGTTTAACCTCCATGGGAATTTCCAATTCAGCCAGTAACTTTGGATTCCAGGAACCTCCAGAAATAACTAATCGATTTGCCCGATAAATCCCTTTATCTGTAATGACTTGAACTCCATCCCCATCTGGCCTCCATGACAAGAACTGTTCTCCAAAACTCAGATCTCCACCAGATTGCTCAGCCAGTTTGTTATGGGTCGCACAGCTTCTCTCAGGCCTTACAAAACCAGCTCTTTCTTCAAACAGAGCAATTTCATCTTCTTTTAAGATGAACTGTGGAAAGCGTTCTCTCATCTCCTGATAACTGAGCATCTGATGGCCAAGATTCCATTCCTGGGCAGATCTGAGGGCTCCAGCCACTGTCTTGGAATCACTTGGGCCAATCATCAATCCTCCAGTCTCAGTGAAAAGATCCTCGCCTGAAGCTATTTCAGCTTCCCGCCAGAGTTCATAAGCTCTTTTTAGAAGGGGTACATAGGCAGGATCCTCAAAATAAGCCAAACGAATAATCCGGCTATCTCCATGACTGGACCCTTGATCATGGGAGGGTGAAAAACGCTCAATACCCAGTACTGAGTGCCCTTTCTTAGCTAAATGCCAGGCAGTGGCACTGCCCATTCCGCCAAGACCAGCAACGATGACATCATAGACCACAGGAACCTTTCTCAAATTTTTAAGCGGGATTGCAAAATGGAAATTCAAATAAAATTGATTCTGTTGCGCACACTGATAGAAGGCTGCATTCGAAACATCAAAATAAATCTTTGACTTGATGTATTCTTGATCTGGCGGTCCTAAGTTTCTGACTTGGATAAAAGCAATAAAACGTACTTTATAGACCCTTTCAGTAAATCCGTGTAATAAAGGTGTTTCACAAGTGACCTGTAGGCAGCAAGTTGGGAACTAGGTAATTAGTTCTGAACCGATCCTGCAGTTTCTTGAATTCTTAATATGCCGGCTTTTCAAGAGGGAAAAATGAAGAGAACGAATTTTTTCAAGAAAGTTGCGATGATGATGGCGGGAAGCTTGATCTTTCCTGCCGTAGCACTTGCAGACATCAAGATGGGAATCATTCTTGGTTTTACAGGTCCCATTGAATCATTGACACCTGACATGGCTGGCTCAGCAGAAGTTGCCTTCAAAGAGGCCTCTGATTCCGGCAATCTGCTAGGTGGTGAAAAAATTGTTGTTGTGAGAGCTGATTCAACTTGTATTGATGCTGGAGCAGCTACTGCAGCAGCTGAGAGATTAGTAACATCAGAAAAAGTAGTAGCAATCATGGGTGCAGATTGTTCAGGTGTTACTACAGCGATTGCCAACAACGTTGCTGTTCCAAACGGTGTTCCGATGATCTCTCCTTCGGCTACTTCTCCTGCCCTGACAACCATTGAAGACAATGGCTACTTCTTCAGAACAGCTCCTTCTGATGCACGCCAGGGGCAAGTGCTGGCAAAAATTGTGATGGATAGAGGGATCTCAGAGATCGCTGTCACTCATACCAACAATGACTATGGCAAGGGCTTGACGGATTCCTTCAGCAGTGCCTATACCGCACTAGGTGGTAAAATCTCTGCCACGGTCCCTCATGAAGACGGTAAAGCAGATTATTCGGCAGAAGTAGCTTCACTTGATGCATCAGGTGCAGAGGTTCTAGCAGTGTTTGGATATGTTGATCAGGGTGGCCGATATATGATTCAAACATCACTCGATTCTGGAGCCTTTGATAAATTTATCCTCGCTGATGGTATGTACGGCGATTCCCTTCTTGAGAACATAGATGGTGACCTAACAGGTACCTTTGGAACTGTACCTGGTACGGCCTCAAATGGTGCAGATATTTTCAAGAAGATTGCAGCCGATGCTGGCTTAAATGCTGGTGGTCCCTACACCGGTGAATCATACGATGCTGCCGCACTCCTTGTCTTAGCAATGCAGAGAGCCAGATCAACGAACGGTGAGTCTATTGCGGATAATTTATTGGCCGTCGCGAACGCTCCTGGGACAAAGATTCTCCCAGGCGAATTAGCAAAAGGGCTGAGTATTCTGAACAGTGGTGGGCCAATTGATTATGTTGGTGCTACCAATGTCGAATTGGACGGAGTTGGCGAAACCTTCGGTTCCTACAGGGAATTCGAAATTGATAACAAGGCCTTCAAAACCGTTCAATTCCGCTGATTATCATTCTCAAAACCGGCCCCTCTTGGGCTGGTTCCTCCCTCTTATGAATCAGGTGCGGTTAGTGTTTTTCTCAGGCAAAATGCCTGCAGGGCGAAATCTGAGTACCAAAATCAAAATCATCCCCATGACTACCATCCTCAAATGTGGGGCAACTTCAATAAAATGTTGACGGAGAGGGTTCTCCTCACTGAGAAATGAGTTCAAGTTTTTCACCGCCCAAAGTGCCACAGGCTCCGCTTCAATCCAAGCAAACCAAGTGATAAAAGCCCCAAGCACTGCCCCAAGGTTATTACCACTTCCTCCAATGATGACCATAACCCAGATCAGGAAGGTAAATCTTAAAGGGATATATGAACCTGGTGTAAACTGACCATCCAACGTGGTAAGCATCGCACCCGCTACACCAATGATCGCAGACCCCAAAATGAATACTTGCCGATGACGGTTTGTCACGTCCTTTCCCATGGCAGCAGCAGCAATTTCGTTATCACGAATCGCACGCATCATCCTGCCCCAAGGAGAATTCAAGGCTAGTGCAGCCAAGCCAAGAATTAATAGTAGTACTGTGAGGAAGAGTCCTGAGTAACAAAGCTTGACGAAGACCCCTGAAGCAGACATCACCATCTCTTGAAGAGCTTCTTCTCCGACTTGATTTGGATCAGCTGAATGTAATCTGATGACCAAATCAATGAACCACTGGCTTTGTTGAAGGTCTACTTCGTAAGGAACAGGTCGCTCCAAGCCAGTGACGTTCTTCACACCCCTCGTCAACCAATCCTCATTCTTAAGAATAGAGATCATGATCTCTGAGATCCCAAGCGTAGCGATCGCAAAGTAGTCTGAGCGCAGACCAAGCGCAACTCGCCCAACGATCCAAGCTAATCCAGCCGCAGCTACTCCCCCTGCTATCCAGGAAAGTAAGATTGGGAGACCCAATCCTCCCAGAAATCCTGTTTGCGCCGGATCGACCGCTTCTATATTAAGCGAGGCTTGCTCATAGAAATGGCGTAGCAAAACATATCCACCAAGTAGCCAAACCAAGAAGATGACACGTCGTAGAGGACCTTCTGGCATTTTCTTTCTGATCCACCAAGCTCCAAGGGCAGTTAAAACCAAAGTGATGACAGTTAATCCAGTATCTAATCCACCAACGGCCCATGCTTCACCAACTGGAGAGTGAGAGACCAAGACTGCCGCCAATCCGCCTAAGGCTGTTGAAGCCATCACTCCAGCGTTGAACAAACCTGCGTAACCCCACTGGATATTCAGCCCAAGGGACATGACAGCTGAGATCAAACAAAGATTCAGGATAGCCAGGCTCACATTCCAAGACTGTGTGGTTCCTACAACTACCAGCAGGAGAGCCATCATGGCAAAGCTGATGATCGCTCTTTGTGAATTACTCAAAGCACCCTCCCCTTGAAAAGACCGGTAGGCCGAATCAACAGGACCAGGACAAGAATCAAGAAAGAAACTGCAAACTTGTATTCTGTACTAAGCAATTGGACCAAATCTTCAGGAGACCAACCTTCAGGACCTAGGTATCTGAGGAATTTTTTGAATGCGTAGGTAGCCGCCACCTCTGAAAAAGCGACAATGTAGCCTCCCAGAATAGCCCCAAGGGGTTGGCCAATTCCACCAACAATGGCAGCAGCAAAAATAGGAAGGAGCAGGTGAAAATAGATTAATGGTTTGTAGCTTTTATCAAGCCCATAGAGGACACCCGCGAGAGTAATCAGGACAGCGCTGATGAACCAAGTCGCTCGCACCACCTTTTCAGGGTCAATGCCTGAGAGTAGAGCCAGATCTTCATTGTCTGAAAAGGCACGCATCGCTTTGCCCATCTTGGTTTTTTGTAGGAACCAAAACAACCAGGCGACTGCCAGAATCGCCAATAAGACAGTTAAAACCTGAGTTTGCTTGAGTGCCAAGCCTTCATTGAGACCTGACCATTTTTTGAACTCTCCAGCTTTGATTAGAAATTTTAGACCATCCATAAAAATGATTTCGTCTGTCCCAATGAACAACCTGACGACCCCATTCAGCATGAACATCACCCCAACCGAGGCGATCACAAATATGACAGGCTTACTCTTCCTTTGGCGATAGTAGCTAAATACACTTCGTTCAGTCGCAAAGACTAATAGGCTTGTGATCAGGATTCCAAACGGAAGGGCAAGTAGAGCTGTGGGCAGGATTCCGGCGGTCAGACCAATTGACTGGAACCACCAGGTGATAAAGATCGTGCTGACGGTTGCAAAAGACATCATTTCACCATGCGCAAAATTCGCAAAGCGCATGATGCCAAAGACAATTGTTACCCCTAGGGCGCCAAGAGCGAGTTGGGACCCGTAAACCAAAGAAGGGATGAGTACGTAATTAGAAAGCAGAACAATCGCGTTCAAAAAATCCATCACTATCCCCCAAGAAAGGATCGACGAACTTCTTCATTGGCTAGGAGTACTTGACCAGAATCCGTAAAACGATTCTGACCTGTCACCAATACAAACCCCTTGTCAGCGATTGCAAGGGCCTGTCGAGCATTTTGTTCCACCATTAAAATCGCAATTCCTGTTTTTTTTACCTCAATGATGCGTTCAAAAAGCTCATCCATGACAATTGGAGAGACACCTGCTGTTGGTTCGTCGAGCATCAGCACACTCGGTTTCGTCATCAATGCTCGTCCCACAGCAACTTGTTGTCGCTGTCCTCCAGAAAGCTCTCCTGCAGGTTGGAGACGCTTTTCTTTCAGCACTGGAAAAAGCTCATAGATCTGACTCATCGTATCTGAATAGTCATCAGTGCGAACATACGCACCGAGTTCCAGATTTTCTTCAACGGTCATGCTACTGAAAACATTATTGGTTTGGGGAACAAAGGCCATGCCGAGTTGAACTCTTTGTTGTGGAGACATGCTCGTAATGTCCTTCCCCGCAAGCATGACTTTTCCATTCAGGACTTTCAGCATTCCCAGCAGCGCCTTCATAGCAGTTGATTTACCTGCTCCATTCGGCCCGACAACAACAGAGATTTCTCCACGAGCAACAGAGATGGTGCAGTCCTTGAGAATATCTCCAGTTCCATAACCACCAATCAAATTTTCACCAAGGAGATAACTCATTTCCTCTTTCACAAAAACTCTCACAGCTCAGACCTGATGAAGCCCCACGACCAAGATAAGCTTCTATCACCATTTCATTCGATTTGACTTCTTCTGCTGAGCCTTCAGTCAATAGCTTCCCTTCTGCCATCACGATCACCGGATTACAGAGCCGGCTGATGAAATCCATATCATGTTCGATCATGCAGAAGGTGTATCCTTTCTCCTGATTCATCAACTCGATTGCATCTCCAATTTCTTTCAGCAAAGTCCGGTTTACCCCTGCGCCGACTTCATCCAAAATAACTACCTTAGCATCAACCATCATGGTTCGACCCAATTCCAGCAACTTCTTCTGTCCACCTGACAAATTTCCAGCTAGTTCATCAGCGACATGTCGAATGTTGAGAAATTCCATGACTTCCTCTACTTTTTTTTCAATCGCTCTCTCTTGCTGATGAAGAGTTTTGCGCTGAAACCACGCACCGATGAGGGTTTCACCCAATTGATTCGGGGCAACCATCATCAAATTCTCTCGTGCTGTCAAACTGTGAAACTCGTGAGGAATTTGAAATGTTCTTAGAAGTCCCTTTGAGAAAAGTTGGTGCGGTCTTAATCCAGTTACCTCCTCTCCATCAAGCAGGATTTGCCCTTGATCAGGCGGGAAGGTGCCTGCAATCAGATTGAACAGAGTCGTTTTTCCAGCTCCATTAGGGCCGATTAATCCTGTAATCAACCCTGTCTGGATTTCCAGGCTAATCCCGTTTACTGCCTGGACCCCACCAAAATGTTTATACAGGTTTCGAACGGAGATCACGTAGGGGATTTCTCAATAATGAGTATGAAGACTTGGAGGGCAAGTAGGACTCCGGAAGTCCAAATCAAAAGGATAAATTCAAGCACCCCCGGAGTAAAGCAGATCAATGATTAAGAAATATAATCTTTAGGATATATATCTAATCAAAGATAGTCGTAGTTTCTATCTTTTCAAGTGATGTAATAATATTAAAATTGAGTAAGATGCTTGTTTAGCTTCGAAAGAAAGTCAAGCGCCCTTGATTTCACAATTTTGCCGGTGTGGGTTTTAACTTAAGTTGGCGAGACTATCCGCTGTCTTGTTTAATTCAAAGATTTTTGATGAATGAATAACCTAAAGAAGTGCTATGAAAATCATACAATTAACTGATCTTCACCTCGTTCCAGAAGGCCAGAAGATCCACGAAATAGACCCTGGTCAACGTCTTGAACAAGCATTGGCGAATATCAAACTTAGGCATCCAGACTTGGACCTGCTTGTAATCACTGGTGATCTTTGCAATGAAGGAGATACACCCTCTTATCGCCTTCTCAGAGAGTTACTGGAAAAATATGAACTAAATCAACAACTTGTGCTTGGGAATCACGACCAGCGAGAACCATTCAGGGGTGTGTTTCCAGAAACGGCAATAGACCCAAATGGTTTCATTCAATCCAAAATACAATCCGGAGGGAATGTCTATCTCTTTTTGGATACTTTGCAGGAAGGTCAAGTTGCAGGTAGTTATTGTGAAAAAAGACAAGACTGGCTGCGGAACGAATTGAAAAGCCACTCAAATGATCATGTATATGTTTTTCTTCATCATCCACCCTTCAAGGTGGGCATGAAGGAAATGGACAACTGCAATCTAGCTGATGGCGAAATCTTAGGGGAGATTCTGAATTCTCATGCCAACATAAAACATTTATTCTGCGGGCATTTGCATAGACCACTTCATGGCGTTTGGCGAGGGATACCTTTTTCATGTCAGCCTTCGACAGTCCATCAATTTACTTTCACAACTGAGAGTTTGCCTTTTCAACTGATCAAGGAACCACCAATTTACTCCGTCATCACTTTGTCGGATTGGGGAATGGTAGTGCATCAACATCAATATCTGGAAGATGCAGAAAGTGGCAGGTTCGATGAGATGGAAAATTGAATCCATTTCTGAGTGAATTGCTCTGGCTCCCTTACAGTACTTCTGAACTAAACCTTTGATATTCCTGAATGCAAGAAACCGAAAATAGTTCCAGCCTACTGACCCTGAAAGACTATGATCTCAGCCTAAATTCTGAGAAAGGGCCTGTCCAGGTTCTTAACCAGGTCAACATCACACTCAATGCACAGGAGACCGTTGGTCTTGTCGGAGAATCGGGCTGCGGGAAATCGATGACAGCCTTGTCAATGATGGGTTTGATTTCGAACAAAATAATAGCTGAAAATCTGGGAGCGCTCTTGTGGAGAGGCGAAGATCTATCTAATGCTTCCAATAAACGATGGCGCGAGTTGCGAGGAAAAGAAATGGCGATGATCTTTCAGGAACCAATGACTGCCTTGAATCCTGTACTGACGATTCATGAGCAACTTGATGAAGTACTGAAAGAACATTCACCTTTAGGAAATCAAGACCGCAGAAAGAAAATCTCTGATCTTTTGAGACAAGTAGGACTGCGAGATGTTGAAAGCAAGCTAGAGTGGTATCCACATCAATTCTCTGGAGGCATGCGGCAGAGAGTGATGATAGCTATGGCCCTCGTCTGTGAGCCGGATTTATTGATCGCTGATGAGCCAACAACCGCTTTGGATGTGACTACACAAGCACAGATTCTCAGGCTAATCAAAAATCTTCAAAGTGAACGCAAGATGGCCTTGCTTTTCATCTCACATGATTTGGATGTGGTCGGCTTTCTAGCAGACCGAGTCGTGATCATGTATGCTGGAGAAGTAGTTGAAGATCTACCGGTTGAACAATTGGAGAGCCCAGCACATCCTTATACCGTTGCTCTTCAGCAAGCTCGGCCTCGTCCTGGGAAAGCCAATGTTAGTTTTGAACCAATCCCAGGGACCCTGCCTCAACCCGGGTCGATCCTGATAGGATGTCGATTCAGAGATCGCTGCACAAAAGCTAATAAACAATGTGAAATCAACCCTCCTTGGCAATTCCAAAACAACCAACATCGGGTCCGTTGCTGGCATCCAAAAATTTAGAAGAGAGAAGTCAATGGCGACAATGACAATCGAAAATCTTGGTTTTCCTTGGGCTACCAGAGATCCATTTTTATTTTGTGTTCATCATTTGGACTTTTATCCCAAAGGGAACGGCAAAGGTGGGCCTACAGCCTCACTCAGAGGACGTCAGATCGGAAATGATTTTATCATCAAAGATGGTTGGCGAATGTACCATGGAGATAAAATTCCTGGATTTCCGGCGCACCCGCATCGTGGTTTTGAAACGGTGACAGTTGTTCAGAAAGGAATGGTGGACCATGCTGACTCGATGGGAGCCGCGGGTCGTTACGGTGGCGGTGATGTTCAATGGATGACAGCTGGATCTGGGGTTCAGCACTCGGAGATGTTTCCGCTCCTTGAAGAGAATCAAGGTAATACTTTGGAATTATTCCAGATCTGGCTCAATCTGCCTAAGCATCGAAAAATGGTTGATCCCAACTTTAAAATGCTCTGGGCTGAGACAATTCCAACAAGCACTTTTGCAGATGAAGCAGGGCGCAGCATTCAGGTGATTCAATACTGTAAGGGTATTGGAGCCAAAAAAGGTCCAGTGCCAACCCCTGACTCCTGGGCTAGTGATGCAATCAATGATGTGGCAATTTGGGTTATTTCTCTTGATGAACAAGCCAGATGGGAATTACCGGAGGTGCTGAGGGGAGTACACCGAAGCTTGTACCTTTACGAAGGAAAATCTGTTGAAGTTGCAGGGGAGCAGTTAAAACTCAATCAAGTAGGCCACATTAATCAGTCAGAGAGCTTGAAGATTATTAATGGCGAAAGCTCTGCGAAGCTCCTTCTCCTGCAGGGCAGACCCATTGGAGAGCCAGTTGTGCAATATGGACCCTTTGTGATGAATTCACGACAAGAAATTGTTGATACTTTTGAGGAATATCGGCGAACCCAATTCGGAGGATGGCCTTGGAAGAGTCCTGATCAAATTCATGGAATCCTCAGTGGAAGATTCGCAAGACATGCTAATGGGGTCGAAGAAAAACCAACTATCCCCAATTGATTGGAACGACCTCTTTTCTCTAATGTTGAGAAATATTTAATCAAGTAAAGCTGGCCCAACTACCCATCCTACTGAAAAAAGAAGTGACTGAATTAAAAGAATTTTTCCAGTAGTCCCCAAAACAACATTCAACTCTTTACCTTTGGTACCAGAAAGGACCATCTTGATCACACCAAGTATGGGCCACAACGCCAACAAACTTAGTAAAGCTGGCCAGTGACTTGGTCGATTAATAACCAATAGAATTGGTATAACTGCACTCAAAATTAATGTGAATTGAATCTCTCTCCGAACAACATTCTCTCCAAATCGCACAGCAAGGGTTCGCTTCGCAACTTTTGCATCAGTTGGAGCATCACGAAGATTATTGACCGCAATTAACGCTGTGGCGGTCAATCCAGGAATAAAGCCGGCTAGAATAGTCAATTCGCTCCACTGAAGTGCTTGCACATAATAGGTTCCCGATACTGCAATTGGACCAAAAAACAATAGGACGAAGATATCCCCTAACCCATGATACGCCAGAGGGAAGGGTCCACCTGTATAAAGAATGCCCGAAGCAATTGAGAGCAGTCCAATCAGTAAAATTGCCCAACCACCTCTAAGAACTAGAAAAAAGCCACACAGGACAGCCATTCCAAAAACAATTACAAACAACTGCTTTACTGCATCAGGTTCTAGCAGCCCCGATTGTGTTACTCGCTTGGGTCCGAGACGTTCAGAAGTATCCGCACCTTTGAAAAAGTCATAGTAGTCATTCGAAAAATTGGTCCCAATTTGAATCAGGATGGCGGCAAACAAACATAAGAGGCACGAAAGCAGATGAAACAGTCCATCTGAAATGGCCATCGAAGTACCGATGAGGACTGGGGCAACCGCTGCTCCAAGAGTTTTTGGTCTTATTGCGATTAGCCAAGCTGACCTTCGGATCCAAAGACTACTGAGGTGATTCACATTCAATCATCATGAGAGTCTAAAATGTCCAACCAATACTGGCTGAGTACAATGGCCAAATTGCTAGCTGATTGAGTTTATCTCTTGTTTGTTCTTGTTGTGCTTGAAAGTATTTATTCTCGGCTTCGGTGACAAACCAATCATAAGTGGAATCAATCGTCATTTTTGGACGCTCACTCCAAAGAAGTCCATAACCCAAACCCCCGCTAAATCCAAGATCTGAGCGCCAATGCCACCCTAAACCCAGATTAACTGCCCACTCCGGCCAGACAAGCTTGACACTTCCAAATCGGCCGTAACCAACTAATGTGTCTCTTTGATAGCGATCCCGCCTGAAGACAGTTTCCTCATACTGCTTACGATGAGCAATGCCACTTTGAAGAAAAAACGTCTTATTACTTAGTGGGTTCCAACGATTAAAGATGAGAAAAACCTGACTCCGTTGGTTGATATTATGTTCATAAATTTTTTGTTTGGTAACGTTTGTTGAGTGGTTGGTGAATTGTAAACCCACCAAAAAATCTTCCTTGACGAATGACCCTGTCCAAAATCCATCACCAATCGAAGTTGTGGTAATTTGAACGGGATAATGCTGGCTGTAAGATTCTTCAGCAATAGCAAATTTGCTGAAGAAGATTAGTAGGAGAGAAGGAAAAAACAGGAAGGGAAAGGGGTGTTTCACAGAGTTTTGGTCACGGAGGACTGTTCATAGCCGAATTAATACAACTCCTGTGACATATACAAATCCCAGTCCATGTAATAGACCCATTGAATCCCAAAATCGATTGCCTGGTTAAGGACATCCGGATGATTTGGATCTGCTCCTTCCGTAATAAATTCTGGAAAGAGATTCTGCACATCGAACAGAATTTTTGGGTAGATATATTGATGTGCTGGATCATTACAATTCAGATTTAATTGGTGAAACCCAATACAAGTTCCAAGTAGAACAAGCTTTTCCCAATCATTCAAAGGGGATTTTTCCTTGATTTTAGGAGATATCCATTTTTCAATTTGCAACTCCCAGCAATCCTGTAATTTTTTCCAATTTTTGTCGCGTTTTATGACCGGGAGTGGATGTTCTACATTCGAGAAGGTCTTGTCATCATGAGGATCAAACTGCGGTGGCTGCATACTTGAGGCGCTTGGGCGGAGGACAATTCGCATAATAGGATCGTGCTGAAACAGATTCCCAATAAATTTGTGATCCTGGCTCCTGAACTAGCGCTGTTAGTCGATTACCATAGCAGCACGCTGTATCAATACCGATAGTATGCCCTCTGTGATGGACATGCGATGTGGGTTGATGACCATAAACGACCCAGCCAAATCGGCCATCGTAAAGATCTTGCCAAGGCACCAAGCTTCTTGTCTCATTCTGATTGGGGACTGAACCATCCTTACGCAATTTCCGAATATACATCAAAGATTTGATTTCAGCTCTGCGCTTAGATGTAAAGCTCTTTGAGTCCAAAAGATGCTTGGGCTTACAGTGAATTTTTGATGACAATCCTCCATGTAAAACAGTTAGATTACCTGTTTGAAAAGAAAGTGGTGTCTCTAAAAGGAGTCTCCAATCACGACTTTTCATTTTACTAATGGTGCTCTGACCATCTGGCCCCAACCATCCCTGACACAATCTGCGGGGTGGTTTTTCCCCGTTTCGAAGTCTTTTGGAAAATTGATGGTAGAATTGCAGATATTTCTCATCATGATTCCCCCTCACATAAATCACTTCGCCGCCGTCATCTTTGAGATCGTTGACGAATGATAATGTTTCGGCACCCAAAGGCCCTTTATTCAGGAGATCTCCAACAAAAACCAGCTTGTCCTGTTGAACTTGGTATCGCAATTTCCTAAGAAGGTTTTCCAATTCGATAAGGCAACCGTGAACGTCGCCAATGACAAGCAAGCGTGTCATGAAGCAATTGAAGTGAAAGAGTTATCAATTCCATTTGAATCTCTATAATATTTTCAAAATGTATGCACACTCTCACAACTATCTGTTTTTATTTAATTTAAACTATCGATTTGATAAAGAGGGGCGAGGACGTTTAGTTAACTTAACTTTGGTTCGGTAGGTCTTACTGTCTCGCACGAATGTGATGTTCAAAATTTCTCCTGGTTGTCGAACATCAATGATTCGCGCCAGATCTTCCACATTACTCAGGGATTCTCCATCCAGTTTTGTCAGGATATCGCCACCCCAGGGAACTCGATAACGACCAACAATGATTTCTCTGTCAGCCCCCCGCAAACCAGCATTCCCAGCAGCTGTTCCGGCAACAACTCGAGCTACCAATAACCCATCCGGGACATTTAACCCCGCTCTACGTAAGTAACGAGTAGGAATAGGCTCAACACCCAACCAAGGTCTTTGAACGTACCCATGCTCAATCAAATCGGGGATGATTCTTCGGGCAGTATTACTAGGTATCGCAAAACCAATCCCCACGCTTCCTGCAGAACCAATGATTGCAGAGTTGATTCCGACGACCCGCCCCTCACTATTCAGCAAAGGTCCGCCCGAATTTCCTGGGTTGATTGCCGCATCGGTCTGTAGCACACCCTCAATCTTTCTACCATTCTGGGCCTCAATCGTTCTGCCCAAAGCGCTAATAATTCCAGTTGTAAGAGTGTGTTGTAGGCCAAAAGGATTTCCTAAAGCCAAGACTTTCTGGCCAACGAAGACTTCGTCGGAATCGGTCATCGATAAAGTCTGAATCCTTTCATCTGGAATATCGACATTAATCACAGCCAAGTCGTTATTGGGATCTACTCCAACTATACTGGCTTCCCATCGACTCTCATCAAGCATGGTGACAATTAATTCTTGGGCCCCTTCAATTACATGATAATTAGTGACAATATGACCTTTGCGGTCAATAAAAAAACCCGTCCCGGAACCTGCTTGTGAGGGCATCGGGCGATAAAAGAAATCATAATTTACTGCAATAGAACTGATGTTGACAACAGCAGGGCTGACATCCTCATAAATCCGGATGTTTTCTCGTTCATCTAGAGAAATTTTTGGACGAGCTAAGGAGAACTCAAAACTCAGCAGTAGACTGATCAACAAAAGAAATAATTTCTGAAACATATTTTCATCTATTTGATTTTGTTATTTTTATTGGATAAGCCATCTAATTATTTTTGGCCAATTTTGGCCAATTGAGATCTTCTTGGAGTAGCCAACTGGTAACTCTTAGCCAAGAACTTCCTAAAGATTTCAATCTATCTTCTATTTGGGTATTAATTAGATCATCCACGTGGAATTTATGATCATTTTCTGAAAAAACGCTTCCTTCTTCACTCATTACCGCCCAGTAGCTTCCAGGTCTATTCGTGTAGGCAATCAGAAGATCTTGTTTAGCAATCAGAGATTTTCCAACCCATGGACTGGTCCAGGCTAAACCAAGTAAATCCATTATTGTAGGAGCTAAGTCTATCTGACTTGCGAACTCATTAATTTCAGCATTTTGCTTAATTGGACCTCCCAGAATTAACAAAGGAATCCGAGATCGAAGCGCAACAAATTCACCAAAGTCCTTGGGCTCTGATTGGGGTGGCTGAAAGCTAGAAGTGTCTGCAGTGATGAAGATCAGCGTATTTTCAAACCAAGGTTCTTTTTCAGCAAGCGACAGAAACTCCCCCAATTTTGAATCCATATAATGGACAGAATTATAATAATTATGGAGATCTTGAGTCCCCAGTCCTAATTCATATTCAGTTGGAACTTCAAATGGATGATGATTTGTAATCGTAAGGGCTGAAGCAAAAAAAGGTTTTTCTAGTGATGGTAGGGTAGTCAGAATTTTTTGGAAGAGAGCTCCATCAGAATACCCCCAACCTAATTCTTCTGTGTCACTTGGAAAATCAAATTTATCAATGATTTTTTCAAAACCATTTTCTTGAAAAAACGTTGCTTGTCCATCAAAACTCGCATCTCCAGCATGAATCCAAGTTGTTGAATATCCATTATACTGAAGTAAAGCTGGCAAGCAGAGAAAATGGTTTTTCGCATAGCGTTTCAGCACTGCCGCACCATAATTTGGCATCACTGAACAATAGGTTGCGATTTCACCGTGGCGAGTTTGAAAGCCATTTGCGTAAAAATTCTTGAAAAGAATGCCCTTCTTGGACCACTCATCAAATCTAGGAGTCAAATCTATTTTACTACCATAGACCCCAATTTCGGCTGCTCGGAAGGATTCCATCAAAAGTAAAATGATGTTGAGCTTTTTGGAAGGATCTTGGCAAAGCAAGTTGGCTAGTTCGGTTGCTTTGATTGAACACCCACTAGCGGCGTGTGCTCGGACAAGAGGATATTCACGATAAACTGGATCTGTAGGAATCTTTCCTAGTAAATCGGTTTGAATCAACTCCAACGCTTCGGTGGGTTTCTCAACAGTAACTTCTTTTTCACGGTCTTGAGTCCAAAAAAAATAATTTAATGGCGCTGTGGTAAGTGGATCATCAATATTTTTTCCAACATAAGAATTACTGTAACTGCCTGCGCTCCCACCTATCACAAATAAAGTAATCAGACTCACAATCCGAATCAGTAACTTTCGCTTCCATGAATGTGAATCTTTACGGAAATGGAAGGCTAGAAAGACAAAACCTGTGATAGGTATAAAGACAATCATTATGAAACTGGGGTGAAGCAGCGCAGCAATAACAGTTGATGAGAAGTGTTGAGGTGCCTGAAGATACTCAAGCGTATGAAAAGGAAGATGCGAGCCGAATTGAAGTAAATATTGATAATCAATGAAGGAAAAGACTGCTAGCGCAAAAAAGAGCAAAGTACTGAAAATTTTGAATAAACGATTTGGAAATGGAATTAGCCCGAATACAAGAGTAATCAATGCGGCATTCATCAGGTCATAGCCAAGACCTAATGAAAAAGTCTTTAGTATTCTAGGATGCAGTTCCGTTTGTTCTAATAGGAGAGAGGTGCGAATTAATGATGGGAGGCAGAATGAAGCAGTAAAGAAAATCCAAAGTGGGGAAGGATACTTTGGGAATCTTATTTTATGACTGAGGAATTGATTGAGTATTCTCAATCGACTGTACCAATTGACAATTTTAACTTCTGAATTTGGTCCCGCAATTTTGCAGCAAATTCAAATTCAAGATTACTTGCGGCTGTTCGCATATCCGATTCAAGCTCAGTGATCTTATCCTCAATTTTACTATGATTTTGATAAACTGGCGCTGCATCTTCAACGACTTCTTCTTCAGCCATTTCAGTGCGTAAGGAAGGCGCCACAAAACGTTTTACGGTTCTTGGAGTTATGTTGTTTTTCTGATTGTAATCTAGTTGCCTTGTTCTCCGCGCTTCGGTGATGTCAATCGTCTCCTGCATCGATCTTGTAATTCGATCCGCGTACATCAGCACTTGTCCATGAACATTTCTTGCTGCCCGACCACAAGTCTGAATCAATGAACGTGTAGACCGAAGAAACCCCTCTTTATCGGCATCAAAAATCCCAACAAGGGAAACTTCTGGCAAATCCAGTCCTTCGCGAAGCAAGTTGATTCCTACTAAAACATCGTATTTGCTCATTCTTAGATCATGAAGAATTTGGGTTCGTTCCACAGCATCCACATCTGAATGCATGTAGACCACTCTTACACCAAGATCTTTATAATAATCTGTCAGATCTTCTGCCATCCTCTTTGTCAGGGTTGTAATCAAAACTCTTTCTTCTTTCTCAACGCGAATACGAATTTCTTCAAGCATGTCATCGACTTGCCCGATGACAGGCCGTATTTCAATGGGTGGGTCTACTAGTCCAGTTGGACGAATCACCAGTTCAGCCACTTGCGGTCCAGCTTTCTGCAATTCGTAATCACCTGGAGTAGCTGAAACGTAGATGAAGGGGAGGTCTACTTTTTCGAATTCCTCAAAAGTAAGCGGACGATTATCGATTGCGGATGGCAGTCGAAATCCATGCTCAACCAATGTGGTTTTGCGACTTCTATCGCCCATGTACATGCCTCGAACTTGTGGAAGGCTAGCATGGCTTTCGTCTACAAAGATAATTGCATTGTCTGGCAGATAATTAAGTAAAGTAGTTGGAGCAGAACCTGGAGGCCTGCGCTGAATGATGCGGCTGTAGTTTTCAATTCCTTGGCAAAACCCAGTTTCCTCAATCATTTCAATATCATGTTCTGTTCTTTGCTTCAGGCGATGATATTCGACCAACTTTCCCTGGGAATGTAGCTCTTCCAATCGTTCTTGAAGCTCTTCACGGATCATACTGATTGTGGTTGGAATCGTTTCTGAACCTGTAACGTAGTGCGAAGCCGGGTAGATTACAAAGTGACGAAGACCCGCAATTCTCTTTCCCGTAAGTGGGTCAAATTTACTTATATTTTCAATTTCATCCCCCCAAAGTTCTACCCGCACGGCATATTCTGCTTCGGCCATGTAAATCTCGATGACATCTCCACGAACGCGAAATGTTCCACGATGAAAGTCATAATCGTTCCGTTCATAGCGGATCTCCACCAATCTTTCTAAGAGTTGCCCTCTCCTGTAACGATCGCCTTGACGCAAATAGAGCAACATTTGTCCATACTCTTCAGGATCGCCCAATCCATAAATACATGAGACGCTGCTGACAATGACAACATCCTTCCTTTCCAGTATTGAGCGAGTAGCAGAAAGGCGGAGACGGTCTAATTCATCGTTAAGCGCAGTATCCTTTTCAATAAACAAATCTCTTTGGGGAACATAGGCTTCCGGTTGGTAGTAATCGTAGAAGCTCACGAAGTATTCGACCGCATTTTCTGGAAAAAACTGTTGGAATTCGTTGTAAAGCTGTGCTGCAAGAGTTTTGTTGTGAGCCAGGACTAAGGCGGGCCGCTGTAATCTTGCGATAATGCTGGCCATCGTGAAAGTCTTCCCAGATCCGGTGATACCTAGTAAAATCTGGTTTCTGACTTTTGAATCAAGATTATTGCAGAGGAATTCGATTGCCTCAGGCTGATCACCTGTAGGATGGTAATCAGCCTGAATCTGAAAGACTTCCGACATGGGAGGGTGGGGAATGAGTCTATCGAAGATTAATATTCGTCTTCAGCAAGGACAATTAGCATATCGCCCTCTTCAAGATTGAAAACTTCATCTTTCTTAGGAATTATGTGAATACCGAATTTTGGTTCATATTCTTCGGATTTTATTTTCAAACCAAAACAAACCTCATTTCTTTTCTGTGCAGCAAGCATTACATCTGCGAAAGATAATTCCGCCGGTAAATTTTCAAAATATAGCCATGATGGTTTAAGATATGTCTCACTGCCATCTTCGCGAAAAAGGTCTTCATAGACCAAATTAACATCTGGGTCTTCAGAGATCTGAGCCATCATCTTGGAAACAAATTGGTTGCTTACAAGAAAATCTTTAACCCCAGATTGCTGAATAATTTGGGCATTAGCTGAGTCCATTACTTCGGTGATTAGTTGGGTGTGGACTTCCTCCCCTTTGTTTCTAACTTCTCTAAAAAAGTGGCGGAATTTGAGCAACATGGAAATTGTTTCAGAATCAATTTCCTCAGTAGTACCATTCTCTCCTGCCATGATAATTACGTTATCGTAACGGTGGGGATAGAGTCGACCAGGGAAGTTGGACATGGAAGGATTTACTTGCTGCAAAGTCATCCGCACCTTTGGGTGCTTACTGGAAAGTTGCTGAAAAATTCTCTCCATCGCATCTGATTTTCTCGGCACGATTATATCTATCACAGACCCATCGTGTATGTAACCGCTGTATTCGTCAACCAATATTGGTAGCTTCCTGTTCCATCCGAAGATCAGGTACTTTTCAATCTTTGGAAGAACTTTGTTTTCGGAGTAAGAGAGTTCTGTTGGCTCAACAACTGGTTGTTCAAAAAAGTGAATTGTTGAGTCGTCCTCAGCAATTACTATAGCCTCGTCCCCCTCCTCCAAGACAGTTTCAGGCTTTGGATTGAGCATAATCAGATCAGATCGCCTGACTCCGATAGGGACACTTCTCTGAAAATGAAACTGCATTTCACCGAAAGTTTTCCCACAAATAAATTGAGGAATCGTGGAGAAATAAATTTCGTCACCAACGAAGCCAACCAACTGGGAGTAAACCAGCGACAAGCCTGGAATTCTTGAAGTCTGCACAAGGATTTTTGCAAGGATGAGATCTTCATCAAGAACAACCACCTTGCCTGGTGCTATTCCACGAGCAAGATCTCGATTCCGCTCAAAAAACAATTTTGCAATAACTGGGGGCATCTTCTCCTCCCCAGTCACAGAAGAAATTGCCATGATGGCTTTCAAGATCTGGTAATCCCCCTGCATTTTCACAGTGTTGGTTGCAACCTGAGGAGAGGGATTTGTCAAGATAACGGATCTCCCTTTATCCACTCCTATTTTTCTCAAAGCCTGGGGCGATGAGGCCAAACCAGTTCTGCAAATTATGCGAGTGGTTTGTGTGTCTGGAAGGTGTTCGTGAAAATAATCATCCATCTCTTCTTTCTCACGGTCAGCCATCACAACTACAACTGCATCTTTTTCAGATGCATTTGCTTCAATTAGTTCTTTGATGATTTCCAGACAACGAATATCAAATCCTAAAATGATTGTATGGTTTTTCTCGAGAACTTTGCTCTTTCCCTTTCTAAGAATGGATAATCGCATTTCAAATTGCTGAGTAATGAAAGCAACCATGCTAGAAAACAACACCAGTCCCATGAAAATGGTAGCTATAGCAACCAATTTCCCAGCAAGATTAGATTGCGCGTCTAACTCTGCAAGTGAGCCGGAGTCAATGATTTGGAAGAAAGCATGCCAAAGCAAAAATCCCATCTCTTCAATATTTTCATCTGGGAATAGCACGAAAGCTAGTAGTCGTAGAGATCCCATGACAACAAACGCGATGAAAAATAAGAAGAGCAATGCTAGGAATACTGCAGTACCGCCTTTGGAAAAGAAATTATCTAGCCGATAACGAAGACGGTCTTTAAATTTAAATTGCTGTTGTGACATTCTACTATAACTCAGGTTCAGTACATGATTTTATGAATTTTTTCTCATCCTTACCATCAAAGCTTTGGTTTTAAACGCATATTCCATGCAAGAACGAAATTATATCTGCAAGATCACGAAATTAGTACTGATCATGATTAAAAATTTATGAAATTATTTGCATCGAATATTTGTCATGCAAAATTTAACTGCTCAAATAGCTGTTTTAATTAAATTTTATATTTTCTATCAAAACTGAAGGCTTGCTTACTGGTTTAAAAAGGATACTCTTGGCTGACCTCAAGAGTTGGGGTGAATTCTTCATCACCGAGTAGAGGCCAACCATGCAACAACAAGGGCGTGTCAAGTGGTTCAATGAACGCAAAGGTTATGGGTTCATTGCTCAAGAGTCAGGTGAAGATCTGTTTGTTCATTTTTCTCAGGTTCAAGGCAAATACCTTAAAGAAGGAGAGATTGTCGAATTTGAAATTGGCGAAGGCCGCAAGGGGCCGTGTGCTGTGAATGTTCGGACGATCTGAAGAAGCAACATGGAGGAACAACTGAGCATCGTTGCTCCTCCTTCATTGGATTCAATTTCTGTCAAACACAGAACCCTTACCAGGTTCAAAAAGCTTTTCATATGTTCTGCTAGCAAAGGAATCTGTCATTCCGGCAATATAGTCACCGACAATCCTAGCAGCCTCTTTTTCCGATGAGGAGGTAGTAAATCTTCTCCTGAACGGATCTGGAAGGATTGATGCCCCCTCTTGCAGAAAAATTTCAAATAGTTTTCTAACAATATGATGTCCTCGGTAAGTCGATAGTTGGACACTGTTTGATTGAATTACGTGTTTGAAGACGACATCTTTCAAGAGGGAAATAAATCTCGAAGATTCGATAGACAGTTTCGCATTGAGATCCAACAGAGGATTATCAAATTTCTTATGCTTCACAATTTCCAAAGAACTGACCAGCAAATGTACGATTCCACCGATTGCTTGTTTCCTCAATGAACTGCTGTCATCGAAGCTTGAAAAAAGTTGATTCTCTAGGTGACCAATGTTTTGAGCTTCCCACCATTTAGAATCACAATTTTCTTGGACTTCCTGCCAGTGCTCTCTGGTTATTAATTTTAGAGCGATTGCGTCCTCAAGATCATGTACTCCATAGGCAATATCGTCTGCCAATTCCATCAAAGATGTATCCAAGGAGAGGTACTTTGAAGAACCATGTTCACTTTCATTAGGGGGAAGATATTCGCGGAAAATTTTTCTATCTGATGAATTGAACGGGCTAAGCAACCATTCTAGAATTTCTTCTTCCGTTTCAAAAATACATTTTGGAGGAAGCCAAGCATACCTTGGTGTTGGGGAATTCTCTTTGGGCCATGTGGACTTACAGACTTCCTTATAAAAAACTGGATACTTAATCACACCCAGTAAAGATCTCCTCGTAAGATCTAGACCATACTCTGGGGTATGTGCTTCGAGTTTTGTCAACTGGCGAAGAGTTTGTCCATTTGCTTCAAAACCACCGTGCTTGTGTAGCATCGAATTTAGAGCGACCTCACCACCATGACCAAATGGTGGATGCCCCAAATCATGTGAGAGACAAATCGTTTCAAGCAAGGCAGAGGATGGTAAATATTCTTGGGACTCAGGTTGATTCCTTTCGATAACCAACAGCAAACCTCTGCTGATTTGAGCAACCTCCATCGAATGTGTTAGTCTTGTTCGGTGAAAATCACCTTCAGTAGTACCAAGAATCTGGGTTTTAGACTGCAATCGACGAAAGGCGGCAGAATGAATCACCCTGGCTCGGTCCCGCTCAAACGGGGTACGTGGATCGTCTTTACGATTCAAAGACTTTCCAGAGCGCCTTTCTTCCCAAACTGAATTTTTAATCAAGCCATCTCCAGTTTTTCAGCAATCTCAATTTTAGTGCGCCCGTACTTTCTTGAAAAGAACAATTCAAATTGGCTTGGCCAGTTCAGCATGATCTTGGAATCTGTTTCAGCAACGACCAAACTCCCATTCAAAATAATTTTGGATAGGGCAAGCTTTGGAATGATTTTGCTTAACTCATCTGATTGATAGGGTGGGTCTAAAAACACCATAATCTTTGCTGGTTCGATTGAAGAATCAAGCCACTGCTGAGCACTGATTTGAT